>JAEIGA010002974.1_pt1 | contig 26711 bp, 29 predicted proteins | sample 9270691 | NCBI WGS metagenome assembly JAEIGA01 (sample SAMN17057246, study PRJNA624740) | gut metagenome | biome: biome; isolation source: fecal sample | host: Bos grunniens | place: China: Xizang | collected 2019 | reverse complement strand
TTCTTCACCCTTTATTGTAAGGGATACAGTTGCATACGACACTGGCTCTTTTGTCTTCTCGTCTGCAAGTTTCATAGTGACTGAGAAGGAATTCTGCGCATAGGACACAAGTCCGGTTAAGAAAAGCAGGATGGTAAGGATTGATTTATTCATAGTATAGTTCATTAATTCGTAGTATTTTTCAACATACAAATTTAATGACTATGAATTTATGCGGCAAGTTAATTCAGCAAAGAGGGGTTGTTTGGGGGTGAATTGGAAATTTTGTAACTTGCGGAACTATGTCAAACCTTCCACAATTTGCGCTATGAGGAAAATCACGCTTGCCATATTGATGTTTTTCGGAGTACTCTCCTGCTCTCCATATATATGGAGTCCGGAGTGGGACCAGAAGACTGAAACCGAGAATAAAAAGGAGAATGAGACAGTACCGGAGTTCGAGACCTCATACGAAGCAGTCGCAAATATGGGTGTGGGATGGAATCTCGGGAACACCCTTGAATCAGTCTGGACCGGCGATGATGACGGAAGAAACTGGAGACTTTGGGAGACCGGATGGGGGCAGGCGGTGACTCGGCCGGAACTGATGACTATGATGCGCGACGCCGGATTCGGGGCTATCCGTGTGCCAGTGTCCTGGGGAGTGCATATGGACGCAGATGGCAAGGTCTACCAAGAGTGGATGAACCGCGTAAACGAAGTAGTAGACTACGTGCTGGGTGCCGGTTTATATTGCATTATAAATGTCCATCACGACACGGGCGCGGACGAAGAACTGGCCTGGCTGGTAGCTTCACCTGAGGGATATCAGAGAGCAAAGGACAGATACGAACACTTATGGGAGCAGATTGCTGAAAGATTCAAGGATTATGACCAAAGGCTTCTTTTCGAATCCTTCAACGAGATGCTGGACGAGGGACGTTCCTGGTGTTTCGCCTCACTTTCAACAGGATATGACGCAGAAATTGCCGCGGGAGCATATAAGGCAATCAATGATTATGCTCAAAGTTTCGTGGACGTCGTCCGCGCGACTGGCGGCAACAATTCTACAAGGAACCTTATTGTCAACACCTATGGCGCCTGCAACGGTGCAGGCGATTGGAATCCGCATCTGCTGGATCCGTTAAGAAATATGAGGAAACCTTCCGACAGCGTTTCCGAGCACATCATATTTCAGGTCCATTCATATCCTATGATAGATGACCTGGCAGCAATGGAAAAGGAAGTCACCACAATGCTTGATGATCTTGAAAGGTACCTGGAACCACTTGGCGGACCGGTCATAGTAGGTGAATGGGGCACATTCAGCGAAAACCCATCTTTGGAGAACTATTGTTACTACTCCAGCTATTTCGTCAGCGAAGCAAAGAAACGTGGCATAGGTACATTCCATTGGATGGGCATTTCAGATGGCATTCATAGAGGTATACCTTGTTTCAACGAACCAGAAAAGACCGAAGCAATAATCAAGGGATACCATGGAGAAGGATACTCCCCTATCATACCCGTAATAGACGATTTCGACATCACCTACAAGGTTACTTACCACAAGTTATGGTCTGAATTGAATCTATATGACTCACGTTTGGATCTAAATGAATATCAAGGCATTACTCTCAAACTATCTCAGGCGCCAGCCTCAGGTGTCTTTCATATAAAAGTATATGGCGAGGAAGATGGCAAGGAGCAGAGCGTCCCTGTTTCAGGCGCAACGGTAACAGTTTCTTTCAATGCTTCTGACCTTGGCGCCTCCACAACAGCCGCAACCCTTCAGTGCCTGAAAGAAGGCAGCCACACCGTTACTATAGAAAATGTCTCTCTTATTAAAAGGGACGGCACTCTTGTGGACTCCACACCGTCAGTCTTCTGGGGATGCGAAGTGGGAATTGTTGTAAATAAATAACACTATGAGAAAAATTAGGATCATCGCAATTGCTGCTGCTTTAGCCGCATGCGCACCTGAAACACCGGAAGCTGTGCTTACCGCCGACTGGAGCGGCACAGCCAAACTGGAAAAGGCCCTCGCCAACCCGCTGGTTGACTTCAATTTCACTGCTGACCCGACTGCTGTCGAGCACGAAGGCAGGTTGTATGTATATGCAACCAACGATCAGCAGCAGTGCGACGAGAAAGGGCCGGAGACTGATAACACCTACGAAATGATCAAGTCACTTGCAATGATGTCCACCGTCGATATGGTCAACTGGACCTGGCACGGCATCATTGACGTGGAAGAACTCGCTCCGTGGATATATAATTCCTGGGCGCCGTCAGTGACCTCGCAAGTAGAGGAGGACGGGAAAACCCATTTCTACCTTTACTTCTCCAACAGCGGAAATGGATGCGGAGTGCTAACTTCGACATCACCGGTGGGTCCGTGGACCAGTCCGCTCGATAAGAGCCTTGTAGACAGGCAGACCCCGGGAGTGGAAGACTGCCCTCACCCCTTTGACCCCGGAGTTGTCATCGACGATCAGGGAACCGGATGGCTGGCATTTGGCGGCGGCGGAGTGGGCAAGATCGTACAGCTTGGTAAAGATATGATCAGTCTTGCAAGTCGCGCAGCACACATCCCGACACGCTACCTTTTTGAAGCCAGCGAACTCAATTTCATAGGCGGGACGTACGTATATACCTATAATATCGACTGGCAGGACCACAGCGACTGGGATCTCGACGTACCTGCGCCGACCCGTTGCTGTATGAGCTATATGACTTCGAAGACGCCGCTCGACACTGATTCATGGGTCTATCAGGACAACTACTTCAAGAACCCCGGCGAAAATGGCTTCGACTATAGCAACAATCACACTCACCTTCATAAATATAAAGGAAAGTGGTACCTTTTCTATCACAGTATGAACCTTCGCCACCACCTTGGAGTGAAGGGCGGATATAGAAACGTAAGTGTCGAAGAGATCCCGGTTGATGAAGAGGCGGTGACCATAGAGATGATTCCTGCCACCTATGAAGGTGTCGGTCAGATCGAGACACTTGACCCGTTCGCGATTCAGCAGATGGAGACAACAGCCGGCACAAAAGACGTTAAATTTGAAGCATATGGCGACGCCGGCAATATGGTCGCTCTCAGTACGGGCACCGGCTCCATCCTGGTCAGAGGCGTTGAATTCAGGAAAAAGGCACGCAGCCTCACCATCAATGCTATGGGTACCGGCCGTCTGGAAGTCCGCGAAAACAACCCGACAGGCAAGCTCGTGGCTGTTATGGACATAAACTCACCTGAGACAGCGCAGACCAAAGTCCGACTTCTTGCCAGTCCGTCATATACAACAGACCTATGCTTCCTGTTCAATGGCGCAGACCTAAGGCTGGACTGCTGGAGGTTCAGATAGATTCCTCACTCTCAGGGATTTCGTCGCTTCGCTCCGACATCCCTCCCCGCCTGCGGCGGGGCTTTGCAAAACAAAAATAAAAAAATGGCGTTCAAGTAAACTTGACGCCATTTTCATTTTTGTTTTGCGGAGAGAGAGGGATTATCTCATTTGCATCGGTTTGACATAATAGCTTCATAATCAGACACACTATTTTCAAAAAACTACTAAAAAACAGGGCATTTTGTCCCGATTTTGTCCCGGCAAGTGCGGAGAGATTTTCACTCTCCGCACTTTATATTTGCCAGAATTTCAAGCAATTCTGGTTCGTGAATACAGTGTATATTTCCACCCCCCCCCATTGATTTTTTCAATGGTTTGCAGCTTCTTGGGGCCTGCTCCACGACCAATCAGAACCAGATCTGTTCTCTTGGAAATGCTGCCATTTATGTCGGCTCCATACTCTTTCAGCATCTGGGCAAGCTGTTCCCTATCCGGATAGGAGTCGAACACCCCTGTAATAACAACCTTCTTATTATAGAAGATTGTGTCTCGATTCTGACAGTGCTCCAGATCCTGCTTCTTCACATCTGAAGAAAGGGAATGAAACTTTGACTCTCTGATCTTTGGAATATCAACAGTCTGACCGGCCATCTGCATATACTTCAGATAAAGCATCGCTGATGCTCTTGCATCGGCTAAAGCATCATGATGATTGAAGAATGGAATATCAAAGAATCGGCATGCACTATGAAGTGTTGCTTTTCCCAGATCGCAACATGTGCAAATCCATTCCTGAACTTTTATACACTCCAGTCCATAATGCCATACATTCTTCATCAGGATGCTGGAATCAAAAGAAGCATTGTGTGCTACCACTACTCTATTTTCAAAATACGGCCTGATTTCTGGCCATAATTCTTCAAATGTCATTGCCTCTTCAGTCTGATCCGGTGTGATGTGATGAACATTCATACACTGGTCATCATACCTATTCATAGGAGGTCTGATCAGGAACTTGACCTCATTAATGATTTCACCATCCTTCACCTCAATCACTCCCAGTTGGCAAGCCATACCTGATGTTGTGGCCGTTTCAAAATCTATGGCCACAAAAGACATCGGATATATCCTATCAGGGATGTTCGCTTGATACATAAGGCTACGAATTAAATTTTGATATAATATCTAGTAATGATTTGATCTGAGCATCCTTCTCTTTGATCTGAGCATCCTTCTCTTTGATCTGAGCATCCTTCTCTTTGATCTGAGCATCCTTCTCTTTGATGCGTTCATCGAGAATTTCTATCTGAGCCCGGAGGACATCTGGTGAATCTGAATAATAATGTCGGTTGTCAATCGGGCTGTTGGTGTTGTCTCCATTGATCAGCACACCGGACTCATTTGTTATCACTTGGCCAGAATTCAGCATTTCTCCCATTCCATACAATAACCATTGTTGATTAAGATCCGGAAAACTCTCAGCAATGCTTAAAAGTTTATCCTTATCTATAGATTTTCGTATTGAATCAACATAGGAGCTCGAAACTCCTATCCTTCTACCAAATTCACTCTTAGACACTCGTTTATATTTCAGATATTCGATAAGTCTTTCTTTAACTGTGGTTCCCATACTTCAAACAAATTTTCACGATTTTCACAGCAATACTTGGATATTTCAAAGCATTGCTTTATATTTGCAAAAGTTCTACAAACGAAATACAAAGTATCTACAAATGAAAACACGCAAATATAATTAAAGTTTAACTAAAATGAGAGAGAATCATGGTACAAATCAACAATTTAATGTCAGACATCTGGAAGGTGTTTGGCTTGCTCACAGCCGGTGTTCTGGCTGTGAATGCGGTTCAGGCTGCAATGGGATTAGCAGATTTAGCTTATTGGCACTATCCTACTTTGGCCATCTGCTGGATCTTCAGCAAGTGTAAGGATGAGAGTAGTGATGATTGTGAGGTTTACAGAGGCCGGATGTGATTCTCTCTCACTGTAACGAAGGAGCCGTGCCGGTCTCCGGCTCCTTTTTAACAAAAACTAACATTACACATTATGAAAAAGATATTGTTTAACAATACTCACTTCCTGACCGCATCTGTTGTTATGGGAGTGAAGACAGTGACCAGAAGGATTGTTCCATTTAACACCTGCATAAAATGGGGTGTGAACAAGTTTTCTTTTGACTCCTTGAAGTCATATTTGCTCCGGGATGCTGCATATAAGATCGGTGACAAAATAGCAGTTGCACAGCCTTATCGTGAATGTGTGGCCTTCATCAAGTCTCAGGAAGAATTCAAGTCATATTCATGGGCTGAAATGGAGACACACCTGAAGCAGCTATCCGGATGGAACAATCCCATGTTTGTCAAGGCTGAATGGATGCCACATTACATCGAGATCACAAATGTAAGGGTAGAACGCCTTCAGGACATCACAGATGAAGAATGTTTGAAAGAAGGTATCAGGATCCATGAGGAAAGCGGATGCACACGATATTATTACAAATATCGCTTGCATCATTCACCTAGAGAGGCTTTTGCATCATTGTTCGATGCTGTCTCCGGAAAAGGATCATGGGAGCAAAATCCGTATGTATATGTTTATGAATTTAAGGTAGGAAAAAATGAATAAAACAGAACCAGGCACCTGCCGGATTTGTGGTTGCACCATGGAGAATCCCTGTTATCATCCTGAACATGGGTATTGCTGGTGGGCCGATGAAACAGAAACGATATGTAGCCATTGCTACAGCGAAGATATAGCAGAAGATCCTGATACGGTACACTGCATTAATAATTTTGATTTTTAGCTTATGAGATATTATGAAGGGAAAGTGCCATGCCCCGGTTGTGGGCGAACAGGCGAAGAAATTTCCAGAGAATCAAAAGATAGTTTATGCCCTGAGTGTAAACGCCTTCTGAACAAAGCAAGAATACACGAAATCGAACCACACGAATATGTACTTGTGTTTGTCACTTGGTATTCTTTCAGAACGGCCAAATTAAATAGACTTGCCGATGACTTCTTAAGAAAGATTTCAACACCTGAGGCAAAAACAATCGGCCACAAAGGGGTTATGTTCCTTGGTTCTAGGGATGGATGCACATCATCTGACAGTTACTATGTGCCACGATTTGTGGCTGAAGGACTTAAAGACCTCCTTGATGGCATTATGGAAGAGGGGCTTGCTTTATGGAGACATGAAAATGCCATCCGTGATGCTGCCAGAGAAGAAGCTTCAGCCTATAAGCAATCATGCTATGAGGAAGGTGTCAAGTATGGTAGGCAATTACTTGCACAATTAAACAGAGGCGAAATAACACTAGAAGAATTCAATGCTATTCCCAAACATTATTAAGCCGTTTTGAGTATCAGCGAATGGTTTAGGTTTTAGTACTCATTGGAGTTATCGCTGGCTCCGGGCTCTGAAGGCCTGACCGTCTTCAGAGCTGCCAATAACAACACCATTAATACTTTTTGATATGAGCAAAACAAATTATTATCGTGCATTAGCACAAGCAAGGCTGGCCTACAACAGTGGCCATGACTCCGTAACTCCGGTGGCAAAAGCATTTATGGAGGAAACATTCGGCAAGAAAGCACTTATTGAGCCTCTGAGTATCAAAGACAAAGTAACGACTTTCGAGGATGCTTGCAAACTGCTGAATCTGCCAGAAACAGACAACAGGCTTCAACTGATTGCATCAGACCTCACAGATAAGAGGATGAAAGCCGGATTGCAGTTGGAAATCATCATTGAGGCTATTAACGAAGGTTGGAAATACACACCTCTATGTGGCAAGGTTGCATGGTGGCCGTTCCATTTCATATATTCCAAGCAGGAAATTGAGAACATGTCTGAAGATCTCCGAAAGAGAAGAATACAGATGTACTTCGATAACTATGATGATCTTCAGCCAGAAGAAGGTGCCGGTCTCGGCTGTGCGGTCTCGTATCACGCTTGGTCGGACTCGAACTCGGACTTCGGCTCTCGCCTTGCATTAAAATCGGAGGATCTGGCCGTATATGTAGGCCGAATGTTCCCTGAACTTTATTATGACTGGCTCTGGTCATAATGCCAGCTGGATAGTACCGACATTGAAAGTCAAGGATATGTTTCCTCGATGCCGGAAATGTCGGTACTCTTGGAGAATCCACTACAGGGATGGAAGCTGGAGCATCGGCTGTAATTATCCCGGAATCCACCGGTTTGACATCAGACATCTTACGGAATGTCCTCAGGATGCTATGTGCAGAAAGTATCAAAATGGTAAGAAAGATAAACATTGATGAATATGAATACATTGAAAGACATTGTAGAATCAGGAACAGCTATCCAGAAAAGACAGCTTCAGGCAAAGATTATTGCTGATGGTGTTGCACCATCAACAGCGTATGCCTACATCACAGGTACCAGAACACCTCGATTGTTGTATCAGATGAACATTCAGAAGCATGTTATCAAGATATACAGCAAGACGGTTCCTCTTGCAGAACTATTCCCCAATTCTAAATCATAAGCCCATGTATGCTGATAAAGATAGAAATGGCAGATTTTCAATAATGGATCTGTCAATGGAAGAAATGTTCATTATAAAAGAGGCAATCCAACAGTCGCAAATACATTACAGAAACTTGACCTCTGGAGCCTCCGATGTTATCTGTAGTCCATTGGCCAATGATGAGCAAAAGAAAGCTATGATTGCAGCTCAAAAGGATTTTGCAGAAAGATTAGGCAAGTTACAATCTATTTACCGAACATTAGAACGCACCATTTATGATTAAAATTGAAGATATCTATGCTGCTACTGAAGGCGGTAAAACAGTCATCCTGCATTATTTTCCTCAAAGCTCTCCATGTTTCGGCAAAGGAGGATCCAGAAACTTCAAGATAAGGCATGATGACAAAAATCCATCCTGCACTGTGTTCCAGCAGGAGGATGGCAATTGGCTCCTTCAGGACAAAGGAGGATCTGACACGAAGGCATATAATGCAGTCAGCCTGGTAATGAAAGAACAGGGGCTAGACTTCAAATCTGCTTTGGAATGGATAGCAGCCAAGTTTGCTCCATCGCTTCTCGATGGAAAGAAGGTCATCAGTGAGAAGCCAAAGCCGGAAATGAAGAAGGTACCGGCTCAGGAACAGCTAACAGTCCAACTCCGGGAATCCGGCCAGTTCACAGAGAAAGAGCTGGCCATCTTGGGTTACAAGATAACTCCAGAGGTTTGTGAAGACTTGTGCCTAAAGCCTGTAGATTCTTATATCACAGCTGCCAATAACAAGGGTGATAGTTGGCAGATATGTTCTAACGAGAACTATCCTATATTCTATTACGATTATGGCACATGGGGCAAACTATATCAGCCATTGGGAGATCTCCGATTCCTTTATGTCGGAGGCAAGCCGGATAAGTTCTTTTTCGGAGAAAAGGCTTTCATCGAGGCTTATGCTAAAGCGGAACAGGGTATATATCCGGGTAAAGTCATGGCGGATCCTGATGATGAAGAATCAGAAATTGTTGATACCACATGGCAGGAACTCATTATCTGTTCCGGCCCATCAGATGCCTTGAATGTGCATTGTGCCGGGTATCATGTATGCTGGTTAAATTCTGAAACAGCTGAAATGACTGAATATGAATTCAGCCTGTTGCAGAAGCTGGCCAAGAAAATATACATCCTGTACGATCTCGATGAAACAGGCATTGCTCATTCATTGAAGATTGCTCTCAGGTATCTGGATATAAACATCATTTCTTTGCCAGCAGAACTGGCCAGATTCCGCACCAGAAACGGCAAGCCATGTAAGGATGCCAAAGATTTCTTTGTGCACTTCAGAAGGCCGGAAAACCAAAATCCTCATTATCTTTTCAAAGAGTTGGTAAAGCTGGCCGGAGGGCTGAAGTTCTGGCAGGAGAAGTATAATAAGCAAGGAGGTTTCTCCGGATATGACATCAATAACGAGCAGTTATATTCTTTCCTTCAGGCTTCTGGCTTCCATCGCATTGCTACCAGTACGAATGCAAAGGGTTACACTTATTGCCGAATCATCGACAATGTAGTTACTCTCATTGATGATGATGCTATTACGGCCACATGTTCTGGCTATCTTCTGGAATATATAAAGACACACCCTCAGTACTATTCACAGGCCTTGGCCAACACCATTCATCGAAGCAAACAGATTTCTAAGAGCAGTCTGGAAAAACTGAAGATGATTGAGCCAAATTTCAAGGCCTTTGATGAAGGCTCTGATTACTTCTTCTTCAAGAACTGTGTCATCAGAGTATCTGCCAACGGCATTGAGAAGATCAAAAGTTCCGACTGTCCTTATATGGTGTACTCCACGAAGATCATTGACCATGATTATACTCCGGAGGGGTCATTTTTCGACATTAATTATACTGAGGGGTATGCAGCACTGCTGCATCAAAGACGGTCAATTTCCCCCACATCCCCCCAATATGCTACTATAAGTAGGCAACTTGACGCTGTAGAGGATGTCAGGCGATACCGGCTGGATATGCTCAGGCATGACTGTACATTCATGGAATACATCTATGACACTGGAAGATACTACTGGAGAAAGGAGGAATCCGGATATCCATTGACTGAAGAGGAAGAATCTGAGGTCAATCTGAACTTCATCAGCAAGGTTATGGCTCTGGGCTATATGCTCAGCAAACATAAGAATGCCGGTCAGCCATATGCTGTATATGCAATGGAAATGGAACAGGCTGAAGACGGAGAACATCTTGGTGGTACCGGAAAATCATTATTCTTCAACTCCATCGAACAGCTCAGAAGACAGTTGTATATCGATGCTCAGATGATGGAAGATGATAAAATGCAGTTCCTGCTGCAAGGTGTGGAAAGAGGCGTGACAGATACTGTCTTCATGGATGACCTGAACAGTAAACTGAATCTGCATAAGTTTATGAATATGATCACCGGAAAAATGGTCGTGAATGTGAAGCATGCTCCAGCTTTCGTACTGGACTATGCCGATTCTCCTAAGATAGCCTTCACATCCAATCATGCAATCAAGAATTTTGACAATTCGCTGAATAGGCGTATTTGGTTTGCAGCGTTCTCAGACTACTACCATTCCGACAACAAACAGCGTGGCCTTATTGAGCGATCTCCACTAACAAAGTATGGTAAGAACCTGATTCAGGATTACACTCCAGAAGAAATGAATCGTTTCTATACATTCATGTTCAACTGCATAGCAGCATGGAAGAAGATCCGTGTGAGAATCCAGCCTCCGATGAAGAAGATCATGCAGCGAAATCTCCAGAAGGCCATGACGGATGAATTCCTCTGGTGGGCTGAAGATTATTTCTCTGATGACAAACTGAATACTCTTGTAGATAAGCATAAGGCGTTTGAGGATTACAAGTCTATCCTCAGTAAAGCAGCTGCTGATATGATCAAGATCCAAACCTTCAAAAAGAAACTCATTGATTATTGTGCTTATAAGGAATGGACTTTCAATCCGGACTGCCTTCTGTTGACTGCTAATGAAAAGAGCAGGAATGACATCAGGAAGAAAGAGAAAGGCCAAGAAAAGTATTATTTCTATATAGACACGATGAAATCTGAAACACTACCGGTCAACTTGATTCTAAATGGAGTGGACTCTGGAGGGGTGGAGGATCCGGAGCAGCCGATATTTGGTAACGAATGATGAAGTGGCCGACACTGGCCACTTTTTTTCGAGCCAATCAAAGTCCGAAAATGATTTGTACATAAGTAATATAATAATTTACTGACCTTCTGACCCTCAATAAAGAAAAGTAATGATATACAATAATTTAACGGAGTCAACTTTGGAGTCAACTTGGAGTCAAGTCGTTTTGTGCTGACCAAAATAGGCACCACAATCGGACACATGCATTTCAAGTTGACCCCGTTGAAAATCAAGTACTTACCACTTTTCTTTCAAAAATGGAGTCAAGTTGATTTTTGAAAGTTGACCCCAAATAAAGCAATGATACACAATAAGTTACAGACTTGGCGTCAACTTGTCAGCAAAAAAGCCACAAATTATTAGTAAGGTAATCATGGATAAAAAAGAGCCTCATAAACTGGAATTCGGAGTAGCGATGGATGGGCGTTCACTCCCAATATGGCACTATACATTTGTTCCCTCTGGAATGAGACCTGCAACTAGATCTGACCTGATAAGAGGCCGGGCTGTTTTGTATAAGGTTCAATTGGGGCCGGATGCTGGAGATTACTACACAGATTATGTCAGGCCCAGTACTATTGAGGCACTACGATACATGATAGATAATGGCCTTCCTGTATATGTCAAAGAATAATCATAACACCTAAAATAACTTTGCACCATGAACAACACTGTAGATATAAAAGTTGGCAGTTTCATCCGTCAATGGGTTATTGGCACTTATGGATCTGACACAATAAGGCTTGACAAACGCACAAACTTATGGGCCATTGTCAAGCAGAATCTTGATCTACTACCAGCGGATTATCATACTCTTCAGGACAAGGAAGAGTACATATCCATTGAACTGCTATATAGCCATGCAGATAACTGCTACTCAATCCCAGCCGGGAAAGAGATTCATATCAATTCAATTTACAGATGTTACATTTCTGACTCTGGTCAGGAAGCCATCAAGAGATATTTGGAGAATCAGTTCAGAGCAGCCTTTCGTATCTACATGGTTGCATGCAACAGGAATGATCAGAAGGTGAAGATTTTGAACTGCATTACATCTTTCCTTCTTGATTACAATCTACCTGTAGATAATAAGCTTCTTAGCAGACTAATGAAGGATTGGTATCGGTACCGTCAAAAAAATCCCGAAAACAATGCTCTTCCAATCTTTTTTTAGTTCAGTTAATGTCCTAAAAAACAAACACTTAAATAAGCCAAAATATGAGATTAGGAATCAGGAATATAGAATACATTCCAGCACAAAATGTCAGGGATTATAGTTCACTTCCAGCCGGATCATCGGTCAATTTTTCAGATTTTCTATTATCCGACCTGAAAAAACTCCCTTTTACACCGGAAACAGGAGATTTTTTGGAAAACTGGTTGGATGATGAAAATGGGAAATACTCAGATTTCACTTTCAGTGCTTCAGTCAGGAGGAATAAGGAAGAGTATAGAGATTTGCTTCAGATGCTTTTGAGAAAAAGGCATATTTTCAAAATCACCTTAGTTTCTGGAATATCCTACATAGTAGGCTCTCAGGAGTACCGGCCAAAATTCTCTTATGCCGATAAGGTATCTGGAATATCATCATCGGAGTTCTCTTTCACAATTTCATTGAAATCGCTGCATGGTGTACTTACATGCTCGAAATAATGTCCCCATTTTAGCGGATATAGGCTCATAACTTTGTGCTTGTAATAGTTTACACGAATGGTTTTATCGAATTTAACACAAAATCTCAGAGGTGCTTGGATGATTTCACCTGAAGCAGCCTCTGTTTCTTTGCCTCTTTTAAGAGGTGTGCTACAAGGCCAGATAGAGGAAATCAAGGAATCATCTGAGCCTTACCGTGTGATGTGTTCTGACTATCGTATCGGCAATACAAGAGAGGTAAACAGCCAGACAGAAGAAGCAATATATGTTACCTATCTGAAAGGTACCATGCTGAAGCATAATTCATGTGGCGATCCCGGTACCAGAAAGATCGGTCAGGAACTTCTTCGTGCTGATCAGGATCCTTCGATCATCGGTCATATCATCATTGCTGATTCCGGAGGTGGCAATGCTAATTCGGTACCAGAACTTACCGATGCTATTACACAACTGACAAAGCCGATAGTTGCATGGGTTGACGGCATGGCTGCATCTGCATGCATCTATGCAATCTCATATACTGATAAGATCATTGCACACCAGCCAATGGATCGTATCGGTTGCATCGGTACCATGATTGAACTGTCAGGATATTCACAGTTCTATAAAAGCAAGGATGGATATATCAAGGCCCGAATATATGCCGATTCATCTACTGAAAAGAATGCTGATTATGAAGCTGCATTGGAAGGAAATGCTCAGATCATAAAGGAAAATCTTCTGAATCCTCTCAGTGAGCAATTCATCAATGACATGAAGGCAAACAGGCCAGCTGTCACTGATGACCAGCTTACAGGTAAAACTTATTTCGCTAAAGATGTGATTGGAACTCTCATTGACTCCATCGGCACATTCGATGATGCGGTCAATGCTGTTATCACACTTCACGATGCTGCTAATCCTAATAAACAAACAATGGAACAGAACAATCTTTATCCAAACTTGACAGCCATCCCCACTCTAACTGGGCTTGTCTGTGATGAAGATGGCTCAGCCCATCTTCAGGAGTGCCAGCTTACTGACATTGAAGCTGCACTTGCTGCTGGAGCCAATGCAACAGAACTCCAGACTACTATTGAGGATCTCAATCAGCAGATATCTGAAAGAGATTCAACTATTGCCCAGCGTGATGCTCGAATTACAGAGCTGGAGAATTCACTTCAGGCTGCTCTGGCCAGACAGGATGAAGAACAACCAGCTGAAGTCGAGGTAACGAAAGATCCTGCTGGAGTAAAAAATGATGACTACAAGCCTGCTCAGACCTACGAAGAGGCTCTTGCTGCTTGTCAGGAATTTCTTGCAAACAATTAACAATTAAAACTTATAGATTATGCAATTAGATGCAATTCTTGTAAACTCTGGTGCGAAATTTCGCAAAGAGGTGCTGCTGATGCCAATCGCTGCATTGATGGCAACAGTACTTAACCACATGACTCTCAGGAAGGGTATTCGTGGTGATGAAACAGTAGGAACAGCAGACAGCGATGCTGAACTTAGGCCATACAAGAGCGAGAAAGGTGAAACGGACTCTTCAAAGTTCACCGCCAGAACTCTCACTACATACCTTGGTGATGTGGTGGAAGAGTTTGATCCATATCAGTTGTTTGCGACTGTCTATGGTGAACAGTTCGAGGATCTGACCGAAAGGAAGGAAGCCGATGTTGTCAAGAAGCTTTCTCTTGCCATGGCAAAGAGAATTGCCAAGAAACTTGCTATGGCAATCTTCTCCGGAGTGCGTAATGATAAGGGCACAAAGACAACCGACCTATTCAACGGATTCGACACTATCGCTGCCAAGGAAATTACAGATGGAAACATCGCTGCTGGAAAGGGCAACTACATTGATGTCGAGAAAATCACAGAGGCTAATGTGGGTGATGTTCTGAAGAGCATCTATGAAAGTGCATCTGAAGAGCTTCAGGAGGCTGAAGAGCTTAGAATGTATCTTCCTAAGACCATCAAGAGTATGTATGAAAAGTGGTGCCTTGCTGAATTTGGTGCGGTTGTTTACAATACCACCTACAACAAGAATATACTCCATGGAACAGATGAAAATCCTTGTCAGCTGGTTGCTCTTGCCGGTATGAAAGGTTCCAATTACATCTATCTTTCTACCAAGCCAAATATGCTGGTAGGTTGTGATCAGAAGTCTTCGATGGAGAAGGTGAAGATCCGTGAGTGTGATAATCCTAAGGCACTCCAGTTCTTCATGTGCATGTATTTCGGAGTGAACTTTGAATCTGTTGCACCTGAGCATCTGATGGTTGCAAAACAGGCTGCTGCTTAATCCATAAAAATCAATCGCTATGGAATTAGGAAACCTTGATTTCAAGATTGGTTGTGTCAATCCATCCGGAATAGGCTCAACAATCTTCAGGATTGCCAAAAAGCATATCAAATCATGGCCGACCATTGAGGATGATCATGAGGCTGAAGGCAAAGTTGCTGACTTATCGGAATACACCGGAGATTTCGTATTGATGGATGGTAAAGTGTTCGATAAGTTTTATTCTACACAGGGAAAAGGCAAGTTGACTTTCCAGCCTACAGGCGAAATCGACTGCAAGATGTTCACAAATTCAGGAACATTCTCATTCCCTGACCTCACTTCTGAGGCTCTTGGCTTCAGCAAGACTGCTGCCAATGATGATTATGTTTATATTGCCAAGTCTGCTGGCCGTTATCATGTCCTCGGCCATCAGGACTATCGCACGACCACATCTCCTGCTGGAGATACCGGAGATGCAGCCGGATCTGCAAAGGGTATTACATTCACCGTGGAATGCCCGGATGTAACTCCGCTTCCTATCTACAAAGGAAAGATTGTTACCAGTGATGGTGAATTGGATTGTGCCACTGGCGAATTCACACCGAAAGCCGGTTAATCATGAACCAAGAGATACAGAACTACCTAACAGGCGAAATCCTCGATTTTAACGAGGGTTTTGCCCTGTTTTGTAAGTACTCCAAGAATGAGAGCCTGATCAGTTGGATTGGCCGAAAGAAGGACATGGAAAGGCTTATCTACAATCTGAAAAAACTGAACGGATTCCCAAATCTGAAGGCTAATGCCAATACAGAGAAACTCATAATCAAATACAATAGACCTGTAGATGCTGTTGTCGCTGCCATGCCATCAGCACCAATTCAGCAGGAGACTTCTGAACCAGCTGATACTTCAAATATCACTTTCAGGACTTTTGATGACAGAAAGACTAGAAGAAGCGATCTTCCAGAAGATCTTCAGAAGGTATATGATGATATCGCTGGTGATTTCAAGTTAAGAAGGGCTTATCATGAGAAGATGAAGATGGCCACTACTGATGAAGATAGGGCTCAACTTCGTGCCAAGATCCTTGAAACTGAAGATAGAATCAGAGACGGATGGGCCACTATAGATAAGTTCCTCTTGGAACAGACTCAGCAAACAGTAACTACTGCATTCAAAGAAACAACTGTAAGATCTTATATCTCCAAGAAATTGAAGAAGGAGAACTTGACTCCTGAGGATATTGAACAGCTCAAAATCCGTGTCAAGGCTCTTCTGGATCATGGTTGTATAATCAAAGATGCAGTAGCAGAAAAACTGAGGGCACTCAACATTTTGTAAGCCATTTTTAAGTGTGTCCTAAGTAGCCAGCCCCGGTTGGCTACTTTTGTTTTTATATAGAATGATATGATAGAAGACAACACCATAATACTATTATCTGATGAAGCCCTTCAGCAGATAAAGCACCTATCTTCATTGAGATATACTATATCACAGATTGCTATCATTATGATGATTCCTGTAGATGAATTGAGAAGAAGGATAGCCAATCCAAATGATGATATCTCTATGGCTTATTATTCCGGAAAACTGGAAAGCCAAGAGAAATATCGAATGAAGGTAAGAGATTCAGCGGAAAAGGGCTGTGAATGGGCTATCAACCTTATTGAGAAGTGGAATCAGGAACAGCTGGAGGAGGAGCTAGGATGCCATGGCTAAAAAGAATCCTAATCGAGACATTCTGGATCTCTATTCTGAATCATTGATCAATCCTTCTTTGAAGCTACCTGTACAGGAACAGATTCGGCTTGACAGGTTGAAAGAAGCCTATGCTCATTGGTTATCCAATCCTCTTCTTACTGATGGCCAGATGCGTGATTACATCATGAGTCGTTATCAGATAGGAAGAGCACAGGCCTATAATGACATTGCTGTTATCAAGGTTATCTTTGGGCTGGTTCAGAGGTCAGATAAAGAATTTATCCGCTACAAAGCAAATCATATATTGGAGTTAGCAGCAGCTGCTGCCATGGCCGGCAATGATAAGAAAGCCAAGGCCCTTGAAAAGATTGCTGCTACCATGGTGAAGGTCAATCAACTGGATGAACCAGAAGGAGAAGAATTGCCATGGGATGATCTTAAACCGAAAGACTATTCATTCTCTACAGATCCTAGGATTATTGACATCGAGCCAGAACCGAATATCGAAGAAAAGAGCCGTAAACTTCTAGCGAAATACCTTCATGAAATAGACGGATTACCAGATGAACAATAGTGTCGAAAAATACCTTAATAAAGCCCAACTAGAGGCTATGACCGTTGGTGCACACACAGAGGTTGACATCTGTGGAAGGCGATTCGGCAAATCCTTTGGTATTGTCAGCCTCAGGATCAAGCGTAATGTTGAATTCATGCCTGGTTCTACCGGAGCATTCATAGCCAGTTCTTACAAGCAAGCAAACACCAGAACACTTCCTGCTGCATTATCCGGTCTAGCCGAATTCGGTTGGTATGAGGGAATTCACTATGTGATCGGGAAAAAGCCTAGCCCGAAACTGGGCTATAAGAAGCCTCTGATTCCATTGAATAACCATGATGATGTTGTCTCCTTCTATAACGGAGCTCAGATGATCATCATATCACAAGATGTAAAACTGGGTTCAAACTCCATGACTCTAGATTGGCTTATCGGTGATGAAGCCAAGGGATTGAACTTTGAGAAGCTGAAGGATGAAACATTTCCGGCTAATGGTGGAACTCGGAGATATTTTTCTGAGTGCCCTTGGCACCATTCAATTCTCTTTGTCAGTGATATGCCAGTGCTCAAATCTGCAAGATGGCTACTTAATTACAGAGAGAAAGCCACTCCTGATCTCATAGATGCAATAAAGGGCTTGCTGTACGAAAGATGGCATGTGTACACCACATGGCCAGAAGGTAAAGAGAAACAGTGGAAATTATCTGGACTGGAAAAGTTAATCAACCAGCTCCGGGCACATGCTGTATTCTATCGTGAATGGAGCACCTTTGAGAATGTTGATGTAGTAGGTCTGAAGTACATCAAGCAAATGAAGAGAGATCTTCCTCCATTAGTATTCCAGACATCTATCCTCTCCAAGCGTATTGAAAGGCTTTCCGATGGCTTCTATCCGAATTTCAGGGATAATCTTCATACATACATTGCCAACAATAACACACCACTACAGGATATAGGCTATAGCCTTTCTCCGGGTAAGGATCTCGGATGTTTGCTGGATGGTGATCTAGATCTGAAGGCACCAATCGCTATTGCTTTCGATTATAACGCAAATATCAATTGGCTTGTAGCCGGGCAAAGAGACGGTATGAAGTTGAAGATTCTGAAGAGTTTCTTTGTTAAATACGAAAGGAAGTTGAGAGAACTGGTAGATGACTTCTGCCATTACTATAGGGCACATCTTTCTAAAGAGATTGTTTTCTATTATGATTCAACGGCCCTCGGATCCAACTATGCTGTCAGCAATGATGACTTTGCTTCTGTCATTGTTGAGCAGTTTCATAAGCATGGCTGGATTGTAACCACCACATTCATTGGTAAACCGATGAAACATAGCGAGAAGTACAGCATCATCAATGATGGCTTCAGAGGTGCCAAACACCTCTTGCCTATGTTCAACAAAGAAAACAATGAAGCTCTTCTTATTGCCATTCATCTAGCAGAGACGACTATCACACCATCCGGATTCCATAAGGCTAAAGGAGGTGAAAAGCTAGCGGAAAATGAAAGTGATCTGCTGGAGCATAGAACCGATGGCACTGATGCCTTCGACACTCTATACCTTGGCAATGTCCTCTATCCTTATTCGGCTTTCGGTTCTGGCCTTGGCTCCGGACTATAGCCCGGCATATTACGCGAAACACGAGGCAATTTCCATCCCCCAGATAGGGCAAGGCTTGGGAGCTTCCTGCAAACTTTGGTTATTCTTGCTGATTTTTGACACACCTATATGCGTAATATGCAGCATTTTGAGCGTTTTCGGGAATAGACACTCCAAAGAAAGATTTGTCCTACATTCGGATGACACTCAAACTTAACTTTGTTGAAAATATAACAGTCAATGATACATATCAGCAAAATTCATGAGATGGTTGGACTCCTGAAAGAGTTCTCTATCAAATGGGTTGCAACCAGTGGAGAAATCATCAGCTGTGAAAGATGCACATGTACATCATTTCATGGTGAAGGTAGGACTCTAAATCTTATGTTGCTCCCATCTAAAGAAATTAGAACGGTCAATAGAGTGACCATAATTGAGTTTAACGGTGAAGAAGTTACTGTATAATGGAAGTAATAGAAGGCATTCATTTTTTTCCTGAGATTGAATCCATCCTCATGATGGATTCTTCTTCAGATTTCCGGTTGGATTACGATATGGATCCAATCACTGTCGGATCTTATAAGATCGCTCCATGGGGCTGTGATAACCTTTTGCCCAATCATCTTCTGGCCAACATAAGCAAGAATGATATTGTTTCTACCAATCTTCGTTTCAATAGAGATTTGTGCTTTGGTTTAGGCCCTAAACTTATCAAGGTTCTTGCTAGGAATAAGAAAGGTGAAATTTCTGAATATGAAGAGGTAACTGAAGGCAAGGAGTTTGATTTCTTTGAAAGAAATGACATTCCGATGTTCGTGCTCCAGCAGCTGACAGACATGATCTATTTCTATAACAGTTTCGTGGAGTTAATCCCGGATAAAACTGCCAAAGAAATCAAGACTATCAGACATAAAGAGGCGGTCTTTTCTCGATGGAGCATGATGGATAGCAAAGGTTCTATCAACACTCACTATTATTGTGGCAAATGGGATGAAAATCCAACGGCTAAGGATATTATCAAAACTCAAGTACTTGATGAATTCAACACCTTGGAAGATCTTTCTATCAGAGCAGCTACCAAACAAAGACTGATATATCCGGCATATATGCCTTCACCGGGCAAACCGTATTATTCAAGGCCGGAATGGTACTCTATATTTGATTCCGGATGGTATGATCATAGTTGCATGGTACCACAACTGAAGAAAGCCATTCTGAAGAATCAGCTCGGAGTTAAATATATCATCTATGTATCACCTAAATACTTTGAGGACATCTGCAAAAACGAAGGTATTGACATGAATGATAAGGCAGCAAAAAAGGCAAGAATAGATAAAGAGAAGAAAGCCTTTTCTGACTTCCTTTCTGGCGAAAAGAACGCCAACAAAACCATCATGACACTCAAAGAGATGACTCCTACTGCCAACGGTGCCACAGAAAACAAGTGGATAGAGATTATTCCTATCAAGAATGATCTGAAGGGTGGAGAATACATTGATGATACTGAGTCAACAGCTAACATCATCTGCTATGCAATGGGAGTCCATTCTGCTTTGATTGGTGCGACTCCGGGCAAAAGTTCGGCTACGATCAGTGGTACTAATGCCAGAGAGCTCTACATGATGAAACAAGCCCTAATGAAGCCTATTGTAGATAGGGTCATGAGAGTTCTGAAGGTTATCAAGCAATACAACCAGTGGAATAAGGATATTTATATCACCATCCCTGAATATATCTTCACAACTTTGGATCAGAATAAATCCGGTAAACAGGAATCAACAAACACGAATATCTAGCCATGATTGTTAAAGATTTAGTGACTTTCAGAAAGCACCTTCCTTCTGTTGTTTTGAAGGGAGGCTTGGATCCATTCATCGACTCTTTGGAGATTGCTCAGGAGAAACTTCAGAATGAAATTCTTGGCAAAGATTTGATTGATGCTTTAGAGGCTCAATCCAGCGAACATGAACACCTTCTGAAGCTTGCCACAAGGGTCATCTGTTATGAGGGATTCCTTATCAACATTCCTGATATGGATCTGCTCCTGACTGATGCCGGATTTGCCGTTACAAACAATGAGAAGATGGCTCCAGCATCACCGGCAAGAGTTCAGGCCCTTACAGCCAGCATCAAGAGCAAGCTTGATGGAGCCAAAGATGCCCTGATCAATCACCTTATGACTGCTCCAGAATGCCTTTCGTGGAGGGGTACAGAACAATTTGAAAGACTGTCTGACTCACTGATATTCACATATCAGGAATTCAAGGATCTAGCCATTTACAACCAGATTACAGCTGATGCTTATCCTAAATGCTGGAGTGATTTCTTTGATTTGAATGGATCCATGAATGTTGCTCTGATGACTGATGTCGCAAGTTATATCTCCAAAGACTATGCAGAAGAGATTCTTGAAAAGTTAAGAGATAATGAGCGTTTCCTACCTATCGAAAAGAAAGTTTTGAAGATCATTAAGATTGCTGTTATTGCCATTGCTCTTGGAGATCGTAAAAGCGGACTTGAACAGGCGATTATCGCACATCGCATAATGAAACAGAACATTTCTGACTTTCCTACATTTGAAGCAGCTCCAGAGTCTCAAGAATTGACTACAGAGCACACAGATTCACCGATATTTATGATGTTTTAACATGAAGAAGATAATTACATTCCTGAAGAAATTACTGCCAAAAAAGGCCGTTAAAATCGATCTACAATTTCCCACCGATTGGGAATCCATGAGTTATGCCAACTTCAAGGATGTGTGTATCATATTGAGCACTCCAAGAGGTAGAAAAGAAACTCTGTTCTTGTGCTTGTGCAAACTTACCGGGCTGACTCCTGATAATCCCGGAAAATATGATCCAAAGAGCATGACCAACAAACTTGCCTTCAGACATAACGGTAAGAGTTACATTATTGGAGCATCCTCCATTCAAGCTGCATGCTCAGAACTGTCATACATTCTTGACAGCATCGGTCTCCCACCATGCCCATTTCCACAAATTCACCAGAAGTTATACGGTGTCTCTTTCGAGAAATACTACTATGCTGATTCTCTTATGCTAAGAGCAATGGCAGAAAACAATGAAGGCTATTATAAAGAAGTGGCCAAATCTCTCACAAATGGTCAGAAGAGGAAACTGCTACCATGGGAAAGGAAAGCACTTGTAATCTGGTGGAATGGACTGAAGCATTATATGATGCAGCAATATCCTCATGTGCTGGAAACAGGAGAAAACATCAGTGATAGAACACAGGCTGAACTGTTGCAGGATCTGCTGTCATTCATGAATGACAACAAGCCTCAGGAGAATGAGAAGATTCTGAAGACCGATGTTCATTCCGTAATGTATTCACTCAATAACATCTATAACAATGCTAAACAGAGACAATCTGCTGCACATCATCAATGACCTCATTAATCCCGATTTCGGGAACAAGCAAGTCATTATGGGCAATGGATATGATGCAATCATCGACATCCTCCAGAATGTAAGAACAGTTGAATATCCAGCCTTCATTCTTGAATGCAGGGATTCGGGATATTTTCATGTCGTTGAAGGTGCCGTTGATTTCCATAGCCAATCCATTTGGATTATGGGAGTTCTTGAAAGGGATGAAGATGAAGCTGCTCTATATGAAGCCATGTTCCAGCTGGCCAAGAAAGTTATCAGCAGACTTCTGAAGCACCGTAATGATGACTGTCTTTCCGGCTGGCAGCCGAATAGGATATCATACATGAAGAGATATGGTGGGCCGAACTCCAGAGGCTGGGAACTCATTCTGAACTTTAACGAAGATATTTCCTTGATCGATGGCTAGTGAATATATGGAAATGGCTCAGAGGTGGGCTGACATTGTAATTGAACGCTGGATCAGGAAGATTCAGTCTCTACATATCATTTCGACTGGTGAACTTCTGAAATCACTGGAAGCCCATGTAGCCTCAGATGCCAAAGGTGATCCGGAGAAGATCACCTTTCTTTACCTGTACTATGGTAAGTTCCCTGACATGGGTGTTGGCCGTGGTGTCAAGCTGGGTGAAACTGGAAAAAGAACTGTAAAACCATGGTACTCTTCTACATTTCTGAAAGAGATAAATACACTTGGAAGGCTCATGGCTGAAAGATATGGCTACAATGCAGCCACGCTTCCATTAAGGGCCTTTGAAGGCATATCTCATTCTGAATTCAACGATGCAGCATATCATAATCTCAAAAGATAAATATGGCAAATAAGGTATATACTGAAAGTGTCGTTACGCTCAATGGCGAACAGGCTGATGCTACTATGAGAGCATTGGAAGATAGGGCTGACTCTCTGAGGAAGAAAATGATCGAAGCAACAAAACTCGGTGATACTTCCGGAGCCACAAAATTCAGAAAGGAACTTGATGCTGTCAATAAGTCAATGGCCGGAATCAAGAAAGAGACTAAGGATTATTCTGCGATGCTCAATAACTTGAATGGTCAGAGTTTGAACCAACTCAGCAAGATTTACAAAGGGCTGAATCAGCAGATAAAAAATCTCACTCCGGGAACACAGGAGTTCATCGAGAAGTCTGAACAACTGAAAAAGGTCAAAGAAAGAATGTCTGAAGTCCAAGGAATGACTAGGAACACTCAGAAGACTCTTGGCGGTTTCTGGTCGAAAATAGGCTGGACTGCACTTGCAGCTGGAGCAATGCAGGCATTCAGAAGGTTCGGTGAGGATGTTATCAACACGACTCAGTTGATGGGTGACAAATGGGGCCTGTTCACATCCGGAATGAAACAGGCTTATGGTACCTTCATCGCTGATTTGAGCTCTGGTAAGGGCTGGAAAGAACTTATTGCCAACATGAGAGAATCATATCAAGTTGGTCGAGAAGTTCAGGCTATTCTTGATGAAATCTTTGAGAGAAAGAATTCCTTGACTCTCATAGAATCAGAATATAATGTAGAGATTGAGAAGAATAAGCAGATTATGCGTGATCAGACCAGAACGGATGCTGAAAGACTTGCAGCTGCTGAAGAGGCAATCCGTCTGGAAAGGGAACTGGCTCAAACAAAAAAGGAAATTGCCAAGCAGGAGAATGATGCTCATAAGTTGGCCTTACAAGATCGCACTAAACTGACGGATGCAGAACTGGAATTCTTCATAGTTCAGTATAACCAGAATAAGGATATTATCAGACAGGCTCAGGAATACAATGCTCTTCTTGCCTCGAAGAATCGTGCCCTTGAATATGCAGAAATGGCAGCAAGGGATTCTGAGGCAGAAGAGTGGATGGCAGACTCAATATCTAAGTTAAAGAAAGAAATTTCAGAACTACAATCTAACACCAGTGATGGAGTCAAGCAAGTTGCTGATCTGGTAACACGATACGATCTTGGCAATGATGAATTAGTGGATAACTATGTTAAATCTAGGGCTGCTATGAGCAATGCCGATGCTGATTTCTACAGAACCACTACTCGAATTGCCACAACTGTCAGTACTCTGAAAAAGGAAATGGCTGCTGAAGATGCTGAAGCGACCAAAAAGGCTTATGAGGCAGCTATCAAGGCTTCTGAAAAGAAGTATAAGGAGTATGAGAATATAGCCAAAAAAGCGTATGTTGACGGTGAAATTTCTGAGAGTGAATATCAATCAAGAATAGCCACTATTCAGGAGAATGCTCTGAAGGATAAGATTGCCATTACTGAAAAATACAAACTTGATACGACTGAATATCTTTCAAAACTGTATGATCTGACTGTTCAACAGAAAAAAAAGATTCAGGATATTTTCGACCAGGCAGAAAAGGAAGTTGCTCAGGGTCTATCTGATATGATCAAGACCGAAATGGATCAGATCAATCAGGAAATAGAGAGCATGCTTGAAGATGAAATGAATGATTTCATCGATAAGTGGAATCAAATGTCTGAAGATGCTCAGAAAATCAAAGCAGCATTGAATCCTGTCAAGGCCTTAGAAGATGAAAGGGATGCAGAACTGAAGTATCTTGATGAACTCTACAAAAATAACCTTCTCAAAGAAGAGGAATACCAGAAGGCTAGAACCAAATGTGTCAAGCACTACCAGAAAGAGATTCTTGCAGCCCAAATGGAGCCTTACAAGGAAGGGTTTGAGGTCGCTTCAGACATTCTCGGACAAATGGCCACTGCTGTATCTACCATTCAGGAAGCACACCTAGCCAGCCTAGATGCACAAATGCAGAAGGAACTGGCAGCAGCTGGTGACAATGCTGAGAAAAGGGCTGAAATTGAAGCCAAATATGAGGCTCAGAAACTGGAAGTGCAGAAGAAGTATGCCAATGTGGAGATGGGTATTAGCATCGCTCAGGCCTTGGCAGCTGGAGCACTGGCTGTCATGCAGTCTTTGGCTCAGTTAGGCCCTATTGCCGGAGGAATCATGGCTGGTGTGATTGCTGCTACAACAGCTGCTCAGGTTGCTCTTATTGTCGCTCAGAGAAATGCCATCATGAATAGCAGTGTTTCTTCATCCGGCTCAGGTTCATCTCCTGATGTTGGCCAGAGAACGCCTACAGGTTACAGTGAAGGTGGCTTTACTGAGAATAGAAGTAATGACTATGAGCCCGTAGGAATCGTTCATGCTAATGAATGGGTTGCAAGTGCAGCCATGGTAAGGGCCATGCCGGTCACTTTTGCCCGATTGGAAGCCGTCAGGAGATCCGGGAACTACAAATCTGGTATAATCGGCTTTGCTGACGGTGGATTTGTATCTGAGAGCAAAGGCCCTGCACCGGTTCAGCAAACCGGGCTTAATCTTGAAGGACTCAATGCAGCCATAGACAAATTTGCATCTACTGTAGAACGGCCTATCAGGGCATATACATTACTTTCAGATGTTAATGCTGCTCAGGAATTGGATAGTAAACTGAAGAAAATTACCAGTAAATCATGAGATTGATCACAGAACAGGGCGAACTTACTTTGCCAGAAAACTTCTCATTTGAGGTAGAACAGAATTCAGCATTTTTCTCTGAAAATGGTGCTGCTACAGTAGGTGCTACCATTCCGGCTACTGCTGATGATCTTGCCAAACTTGGATTTCCTACTAGAGTGGCAAGATCCACAAAACACATCAATACATTCCCGGCTATTTTACAGCATGGAATATATCAGAAAAAGGGCATATTGGCTGTTGCATCGGCCAGTATTAACGGCATATCTTGCTCTATAGGACTGGAGGATTCCACTTTCTATGCGGAATGGAAAAACAAGAATCTCAAAGAACTCTTCAGTGCCAAGATCTATTCTGATTTCTTTGATGGAAATATCACCAACTGGATTGATAAGGTTTACAATGGTACATACCAATCTGACCTCTGGAAATTGATTCCAGTGGCAGTTAATTATAATGATTCGGATGGATCATATCAGATCAACAATGAACCGGAATATGATGCCAACGATGGCATTTGGCCACTTGTGCATAATTCTAGGATTGTGAAAGAGGGTGATGACAATGTAAGTGTGCCTTTCGGATATGGTATCGCTCCCTTCCTGAATCTGTATAGTTTCTTTCAGATAATGTTTGAATTATGCGGATTTACTGTTACCAGAAATTGCTTTCAGGAAAACTCTGTATTATCGGGTTTAATTCTACTACACAACTGTTCCGATGTACTATGTAAGGGTCAGGTAAATTTTTCAGATCTCGTACCCAATAAAAGCATATCAGAGATTCTATCTTGGATGCAGGATAAGTTTCATGCTCAGGTTATTATACATCCATCTGTTAAGACTGTTGAAATAGTGCTCATGGAAGATATTCTTAATGCAGAATTTGATCATGATTTAAGTCAGCAGATTATTGGAGATTTGGATTACATATTCTCTTCTTCATCTAGAACTGTCTTATCTTCAGATACATCGTTGAGTGGT
>JAEIGA010002973.1_pt1 | contig 26713 bp, 40 predicted proteins | sample 9270691 | NCBI WGS metagenome assembly JAEIGA01 (sample SAMN17057246, study PRJNA624740) | gut metagenome | biome: biome; isolation source: fecal sample | host: Bos grunniens | place: China: Xizang | collected 2019 | reverse complement strand
TTTTTCCCAAAATGGAAATTTTGACGGCGACCGGGGCGGGTCATTTCCGTTTTCGGGTCACGACCAGCGTTTCCCGAAGTCCTTCTGTCACTTCGATACCCTTCGAACGCGCTGTTCGCGTCAGAAGATTCCAGCCTTCCGCCGTCAATTTGTGTGTTTCCCGGTCGTGTAACTCGTTGTGCGTCTTCCTTGATACTGAAATCAAGTTCCATTCGCAGAACGCGTATTCAGGGAAATACTCACGCGGAAAGATATGATGAACCGTGTCCGCCCCGATCCTTTTCCCGAACCTTTTCTTGATCTGGTCAAGATACTGGTCGCGAGCAAGGACCGCGCCGCGGATCCGTTCCCACCTTTTACAGTTCAATTCATTTTCAAAGTTCATACGGACACCGGAACAATTCTTTCAGTTCGTCTTCCGTCAGCTGAACTCCGATCAGCCGGTCATCATCCGCCCGGCCGCACACGATGACATTTCCATTGATATCAATGAAATGGTTCTTGTCCTCGGTCGGACATATCGTGAAGTTATATTTCTCGTTCGGCTGATCTTGCGGATATATGATGACGATCTTCTTTCCGGTTGTCAGAAGTAATTTGACTGTATACATCGGACCGCCGATCAGCTTGTCGATGTTCTTCAGGCTCGGTCGGAAGATCTTTTCAACTGGATCCTGTCCAGGCTTCTTCGTCAGTGCTTTGATAACTTTCATCCGTCTTCCTTTCTCCGGACAACAAAAAGATCCGGGTGTTGACGCCGGATCCCTTGCCAGTTAAAGGATCAAAGAATGAATAAATCATACTGTGACATCTATATTCTAGCAAAGAACCCGACTACTATTTACTACTGTGAACTACTTTCAACTATCTTTTTTCATCAGTGTTGCATTATAAATGAACACGCGTCCGCATTTCCGACAACGCATTTTTCGCGGATCCTTCATTCTTTTGAAATCATGATCGCATTCTATTTCTTCCTGTGGATTTACATCGTTTATAAACCTTAATACTCTAGGATCAACAATCATTCATTTCACCTTCCTTCACTTCAAAAATGAATTCATCAACAATGCACGTCTGAATTGTCATTCCGTCTTTCGCCTTCTTCAGACGTTCTTCTTCGTCTTTTTCGCGCTGGATCTCCCGTTCCAGAATGTTGATCCGGTTTATATGTATCTCGATCAGGTTGTGAAGTCGCCTGATTTCATCGCGCCTGGATTCGATCGAGCGCTTCCAAAACATACATTGACCATATCGATCACAGGCGGATTCCGCCGGAATCGTCAGATCTGTTTCGCCTTCTACCGATACGAAATGCTTACCACAGTCGCCCGTCTTGAATTTACAAGTCTTGCAGTCACTCATGATCCGCCGCCTTTCCCGGTCAGATAAACGATCGCGTCATCGTCATCGAACCGAGCTGCGAACTTGAACTTCTGGCCGAAATCATTCGTGACAATTAGATCCGCCGCGATATCGTCGGAAGTTCCGAAACTGTCATACTTTTTTCTGATTATCAGCTGCGCTTTCAACTTTTGTTCTGATATCATTCTGTTCTCCTTCCGAAAAGTCTTTTGCATACATGATCGCGATCGCTTCACCATTGGATCCACGGACACAACCGATCCAGCACTGTTTATCATTCACGAATCCACGTGCAGCGAATTCGATATTTCCTTCTTTCTTGATTCCGCTATCGATCACATTGATGACGTTGATCCCGTGGATCAGGACGGAAGCATCATCCGGAATCTTCTTCCAGCCGTGGTCGTATTCTTCCAGAAGGTCAAATAGTGTCATTTGCTTGAAGCAATACTTATTATCACGACACTGTTCGCACTTCTCCGGCGCTATCGTGTCTATCTTGCAAGTTCTTGCAGTTTCAATGTCCCAGGTAGCTTTCATTCTTTCTCACCTTCTTTCAAGCGTTCGAGAAACGAAACCCCGTCAATATCTTTTTCAACCGTTCCGACCTTCTCCGGACGGACGATCACGATTGACGCGGATCTGTTCCAGCACGCCCGACAATCACCGTCACACTTTAGAATTGAAATACAATACGGACACGCTTCTTCTATCATCGCTTCGATTTCTTTTTCTGTTCCGATAATAATCATTCCGCTTCAGAACTCCTTTCAATTCGGATCCATTCTTTGACCGCTTCAGCATCATTGATCGGAAGTGTCATTTGAACACCGTGATAATCAGCGATTACAAAAACGGAATATAACTTCTTTGTTCCTTTTGTTTCAACCTTCATCACCAGCTTCGCCGGATATTCAAATTCATTCACGTTCATGATCCTTCATCCTTCCTTCGGTACCCAGTCACATTCCTTGTTCTTCATTATCACGATGTTTCCGTTTTCATCACGCACCCATTTACCTTCGTGTCTTACATATCCGCGCCGGAGAAAACAAGTCAGCGAACACCATTCAACATCACATGGACGTTCACAAGGAATCCGTACAGGTTTGTCAGAACCTTTCTGTTTCAACAAATCAAAGATCGTCAGCTGTTCCATGATCCTTCATCCTTTCAGTCCGCCGTGAAGTCGATCAGCGGATAAATGCTGTTCAGCGCTTTCAGATGCAGCGCGAAGATATATGATTCTTTGTAGTGCATCTTGCCGGCAATGTACGACCAGGAACGATGATAAACATATCTGAACAGAAGAATGTTCTGTTTGACCGGGTCTTTCAGCTTCTCGATCGTGTCGACCGTGGTCTGTTCGAGAAGTTCATACCGTGTCTTCATGTCCTGGATCTTCTTTTCAAAGTCGACAATGTCGGCGATCTTTTCGGCCTGGACATTTCGCGGCTGCGTTTGAACACAGACTTCTTTCGGTGCCGCCACTGATTTATTCACCTGGTCACGCATTTCTTCAAGCCGCAATTCGAGCGACTTGATTTCATTCCATCTGAATTCGTTCCTGGACAACCAGTCTTTCGCAGCTGCTTCACGGTCCGTCATTGACAACCTCCAAAGAATCTTCATGTTCTGCGTCACGCTTCAGCGCTTCCGCTTTCAGTTCGGGATCCTTGATCTGATCCAGCGTGATGTTCATCAGTTCTCGCGACTGGTTATAAGTGATGCAGCCGTTGTCATACAGCTTCTCGATCAGCGTGAAGTACATTTCGTTGATGACCAGCATCTTGTCATAAACGTCCGCCGCATATTTAAGCATCGGATCAGTTTCTTTCTTCTTCCGCCGGAATATCGACACCCGGATCACCTTCTTTCTTCATCGGACGAATCCGTTGATTGTTCCACACTTGAGAAATATATCCGGGATCAGCGAACTGAATTTCCGTCGGGAATACTTCCAGAACAGTTCCGTCAGCTGTTTCGATGATCGCCACCGTTCCAGATATTACGCCGCCGCCATGACCTCCGACCATCGGTGAAGGCGGAATAATATTGCTATACTGTGACCATTTATGAAACACGGCCTTTCTGCCTTTGTAGTAAATCGGTCTGATTTCCAACTTAACCCATATTTCACCAGTTGCCATAAATATCTACCTCCACTTTTCTTCGAGTATTTCGAGCAATACCAGGACACCGAAACACAATATGATAATTACAACAGCCAGGAATCCGGTCATCCGTAATATCCTCCCATGATGTCAAACGGAAGCATTGATTCATCTACTTCCGGCGGCGCGACCGTCGGCGGCGGAACTGGCGCCGGTGCCGGTTGCGGAATAGGTTGTGCAGCTGGAACCGGTGACGGCTGATGGATCCCGTTCGTCTTCTGAAGGATCCTGATCGTCTTCGCGGATATCTCCCAGTTATTCACCCACTGTCCTTCTTTCTGATAGGACGTTGTCGACAACGGACCCGAGAATTCAATGATGTCGCCGTTCTCGATATACTGTGCATATTTGCAGATCGTTCCCCAGCAACCGACATTGATCCGGTCGAACGATTCTTTCCCGTCTTTTCCCTTCGGGCGCTCGATCTGGACAATAAACTTCACGAATTCAGTGTTCAGCGCTGTTCGTCCGGCTTTCGGATTTACACACACCTTTCCGGATCCACAGAAATTATTCATCCTTCAACCTCCATTCACGCGGTCTTCTGACATCACATTCAATGTCAGGGCCGTCCATATCTACAAACTGACAATACAAGCAACCGGTTTCTAAACAATACCGGATCAAAGTGTTCATCGCCTTCTTTGCTTCTTCATCAGTCGTTTTTTCCATTACTATTCACCCTTCAACGGCGTTTCACTTGCGATCGCCGTCCTGATCATCAGCGGTCTTCCGAGATACGGGATCGGAACGGCGCGATCGAACTTCGCTTTGTACTTGTTGTGAAGTTTCACAAGTTCTTCAGTCGTATAACCAGAAGTTTCCCGGTCACGCTTGAATTCATGGTCCCACTTCAAAATCAAGGACCGCCAGTCGACGATCGGTTCACCTTTGATCGTCCATTCTCTTTTGTCGTAATAATTGAAGAACAGATCCGGATCTGTATATTCGCAGTGTTCTTGACAATACCTTGTCACTTCTTCACGCGTGGGCGCGCTCGCGCGCGTCAACAAACAATTACATTCAGATGGTTCTTCTTCTTCTTTTTCTATACTCTTAACATCTATACTTCTATTCTTCTGTACTTCTATACTTCTATTATTCTCGGGACAAATTGTCCCCGTGTCGTTTTCGGGACATTCCCGGGACACGTTCGGGACATCTTCGGGACATACTTGGGACATATTGTCCCCTAAACGGGACATATTGTCCCCTTCGCCAGATCCGATCCCTTTCAGACGTGCTTCTTCTTCCGCCTGTTCAGCTCGTTGACGTCTTTTCTTGTTCGCTTCCGGACTATCGATCAAGGTTCCTGTGATCTTTGCGACCTCCGAAATGAAGTAGACGCCACCTTCAACGATCTCGATCATGTTCAGCTTTTGAAGCGCAATTATCGCAGATCTGACAACATCCGCTGACGTGTTAGTGATCGCTGCGAGCATTTCATCATTCAACGGGATATCATGAACCGTCCGAAGATAACCATTCGTCGCGAGCGATTCGACCATCAGCTTTAAGTAAAAATACGCATATTCACGACCGTTCGGAAACGCTTCAAGAATCTTTACTTCCGAGCGCTGGAAAAAGTCGCGCTGAAGTTTCAGAAAATAAAACAACTTCTTTTCGTTTTCAACGGTCTTTTCTTTTACATCAACTTTCTGATCATTCATTTTCATTTTCCTCCAAAAAATCAACTATTTTGTTTAGTGGACACGCTGAACACACCTGTTCAAGCGCATACGCATCTTTGATCAGTGCCGGGAACTTACAATACGAATCACACATTCGCGGAACCTGAAAATCGATCAAGTCCCTCCGGACATTCTCGCGTCTGATCTGTTCATCGCCCTCCGGACGTTTCGTTTTCTTTCCCTTCTTCAGCTGGAACATAAAGCCACCTCCGGACCAGAACCGAAAACTTCTTCGACAGTCATTCCCATGTCGGACGCGATCAGAAACTTTTCCGGGCGCGTAAAGGACCGACGGCCGTTCAGACAGTTATTCACATAACTGGTCGACCTATCGATCAGGATCCCGAGATCCTTATATGACTTATAATGACGTCTTACTAATGGAAACGACGGGAATTCTGTCAACACTTTCATTCTTTGATCCTCCTTTCACTGTTTTAGTTTTCCACACAAAATTGTGGATTGTGTGTAAAATTTATATTTTGAATTGCATTCGCGGCAAAAATAAAAAACTTAACCGAAAAGAATGAAATTTACATCTTCGCGAGTAAAGTTAAAATTGATTGCGATTTCATAAAGTTCTCCGCAGCTTAACGAATTATGACCCAGCATTTTTTGATAAATGGTATTATCGGCAATGCCCAGCTTTTTCGAAACTGCGTTCATCTTTATTCTTTTTTCAGTCAGTTTTCCTTTACAACGTGCGGCGATTTCTTTATCAAGTTTCTTTCGATCCATCAAAAATCATCCTCCGGTCATTTCTATTGTAATTTGTATTTTAGATTGCATTTTCATGAAAATCAACAGAAAATTTATTAAATCGAGAATGTTTTATGTGATTTTTAATTACAGCCGTGTTACAATTTGTTACAAACAAGGAACAGTTAAAGGAATAAAGAATCATGAATGAAAAGATATACAACGCTTTATTCGGCGCCCGTGTAAAGTATTACCGGGAAAAGAAAGGATTGACACAAAAAGAACTCGCCGAAAAGCTCGGTTATACTTCGCATACAAGTATCTATCAAATAGAAACAGGGAATAATTCGATACCGATTTCGAAACTTCCGGATTTTTGCGTCGCGCTCGGTGTCGAACCGTTCGACCTTCTCGGTTTAACAGAAAAAGACAAACAGATCCAGATCATTGCCGAACAGATGGACAACGGCGAACGCGCTTCCGATCTGGCTAAATTCGTAGAATTATATCTTAAATTGCTCGGTGACAAATAATGGCGTCAGTTATATGGATTGAAAAGGAAAAGCGCTGGTCAATGCGCGTATCAATAAACGGAACCATCCGGAGGTTCACCAGCAGAAAGCCAGGAACAGCTGGAAAACGTGAAGTCCTTCGCAAGTATCGCGAATTCATAGACGGACACGGCGTTTCACCGATTCTCGTTTCCGATGCCTGGAACCAGTTCACAGAACAAGTCATTCTAAAGAATGGCCGGACCGATGCTTTCATTTCCCTGGATAAGTACGGCCGCAATTATATTCTTCCCAGGATCGGAAAGATGATCGTCCAGAACGTCACACTTTTAGATCTTCAGGACATCATAAACAAGGCGAAACCAGTTTCAGGAAAAGAACAGCTTTCCCGGAAAACTCTTTCGAATCTCCGATCTTCAATTATGCAGTTCGTCAGATTCTGCATCGCAGCTGAATATATGGATCCGCTTCGCGGAGAACTCTTTATTCCAAAAACGGCGCCCAAAAAAGAAAAAGTCATTCTTCAGCCGGCGGACATCCGGAGGTTGTTTGAAGGCCCGGCGGATGACTGGTATATAAACATCTTTCGGTTCGGCTGCGTGACGGGTCTTCGAACCGGCGAAATCCTCGGAATCAAGACAAGCGATATTAAGAACGGGATCCTGACGATCAACAGATCTATCAATGTAAGAAACGAAATCACGCCAGGCAAAACAGAAAACGCCCGGCGTCAACTCTATCTGAATAAGGTTGCGCGCCGGATCATCGACGAAAACATCAAGAGAAACACGCAGCTGAAGACGGACTGGATCTTCTGTTCAAAGTCAGGCGGTCCGCTTTCTCAATCTACACTTCGGAACAACTGGATCCGGATCGCAGCTGAACGGGGTCTTCCCGGATCGATATATTCACTTCGACACACATTTATCAGCCTGATGAAAAACGAGATGCCGGAATCAATGTTAAAGACGATCGTCGGACACGGCGCCAAAATGGACACTTATGGAATCTATGGTCACATTGTAGACGGAGAACTTCAGAAGGCCGCAAAGATTATTGATGTCAACTTCAAAGAACTTGCAAAATAGGATAATATTGATAAAATATAAGTGGAAACACTAATTATTCTGTTGTTTCTTCAAAAATCGACTATGGAAAAGGACCGGGACTTCACACACCCGGTTCTTTTCTTTCTGTCCTATTATCGGGACAGCAAAAGTGATATACTATTTCCTACCATTACGAAAAAGGGAATCTTTTTTCTGTTTGCGCTATGATCGCCGGTCTGATCGCCGGCGGTCTTTTTTCGTCTTTTTGTCATTCAGCTGTGAAACACTGGTACAAGTTTCTGGAACAATCTGGAACAACTTTTCACATCAAAATTGCATTGTAATTAAAAATTGAACCGCTGAAACACAGATTTTTCAGACTTTTCCAGTTTTTCACATTATCTCAAAATCGCACGAACAGGAATTCGATTCTCCTCGCCTCCACCAGTGAAAACCGCCTGAAATGGCGGTTTTATTGTTTCACGTGAAACATTTTGGAACAATGATGGAACAATGCCGTTTTTTGACCGATATCGTTATTTTGTCATGCAACGATCGAACCAAAATTTGATCAAAATTGACTACAAATTCACTATAAATACAAAAACAACCTTTTATGATATAATATCCGGCTTTTCAAAAATGGGATTTCTCGGAAGCGATCGGAAACGATCGGAATCCGATTTTGTCCGAAACTGTCCGAAAGTGTCCGACATGATAAGTTAAACCGAGTTAAATTAAAAGGTTTATTCGATCATTTAATTAAATAATTGAAACGAAAAATATAAAAGTAAAATAAAAAAGCGCCGGTCGGATCAGCTGAACCGCCAGCGCAAAACACAAAGGTTTTTCTATGTAATTACATTATAACAAAAAGAGCCGCCAGCGTGCTAACCTTGATCACTGACGGCCCTTCCCAGAAAGTCATGGCGAATGATTTCCTCTTTGTGTCTTTATAATACAATATAAATAAAAAAGACGGACCCCTTTCGGGATCCGCCTTCTTTCGGAGAATATCTCAACACGGCCGTCAAGCCGCGACCGTGGTCAGCCGTTTGCAATCCGGTCCCATGTCTTCGGACCGCATTTTCCATCGACGGCCAGTCCTTTTTTCGACTGGAACCGTTTGCACGCCTGTTCGCTCCGTTTCCCGTAATGGGAATCACAGACAAGCGCTTTTCCTTCATCATCCGTGATCTTCAGCGTGTTCATCATGGATTGAAAGACCAGGACATTCGGGTCTACCATTGCGGATCCATCCGCATTTCTTTTTAGTGTCTTCATTTGCATATCAAATTCACCTCCGGGTGTTGGTTCTGGCGCCGGTGTCGGCTGATCATAGCTGATCCCGACCTCTTGAAACCAGTGTGTGAACGGTCGGTCTGATAATTTCGAAATTACTGTCCCGAAGTCAAAACCGCGTGCTTCTGACACAAGGCCGTTTCCCAGGTACACACCGACATGACCCTTTTTCCACACGATCAGGCCGCGAACCTCCGGAATTGTCCGGATCGTTCCTTTCACTTTTGCTTTCTGATATGCTGTGTCAGCGTTCACATCAGTGGCCCCGTCGTATTTCGGGTTGTCATCCAGCGACGGGAATTCTTCTTCACCGCCGGTCCATCTATACCGCTTGACCATTCCATAACAGTCCGTTGTTCTCTTATTTATATAATGCGTCCTGGCATACTGGTACCTTTTATCGGACATACGCTCGGGATATAAGCGCCTGACCTCGGCGAGCTTACGTTCCGTCAGGATCGCGCCGTAAGTGGCGTATATATACGGAACATTGACCGCGGCGGACTTTTCCGCGAATCTGGCCAGTCCTTCACCTGTTTTCATTTCTTTTCACCGTCCTTGTCCATTTCATCGATCTTTCCCTTCGCGCCGGTCAGAAGTTTCTTCAGCCACTTCGGGACGGAATGTTTGTTTGCCTTCAGGATATTTTCGATGATAGATATTGATTCATTCAAAATGATATATACGCCGACGATCGAGCCGAACAAAAGCATCTTCGGAATACTGATCGACACGACGTTCAGGATATAAGGAACGGCCAGATCAAGGAAAAACGCAAAAAGCATCGAAAACAACAACGTGATCTTCTTCCAGAATCCTTTCGTTCCTTTCTCGGAAGTGATCGGTTCACCCGTCGCAGCTGCGCGGATCAGTCCGGAAATCACGTCCATGACAATGACCACGGCAACCAGCACGATCAGAACGACATACTGTTCGGAAATGGTCGCGATCGATCCGATCAAGGCGGATATACCTAACAAATACCGATTCATACTGATCACACACCTTCCATGAACATTTCTGTCCGTTCTTTGATCAACATATTGTGAAGTTCTTCCATCGTCAGGATCTTTCCCGGCTGAATGATCTTTACTGTTTCCCCGTACCGCTGCAGAACGACACGTTTCGTGTCCATGTCCTGACGGATCAGGAAGAAACCGTCAACGATCTCGTTCGCTTGATGTGACATTTCAATTTCCTCCGGTCAAGGTCAATAGATACTCGACACGCATCGTTCTATTGTTCGATTTAGTGACAGGGTTCTGTAAGTTGTTGATAGAAAGCAACGCCGGAAGATATAGAACGCCGCCGCGAGAAAAATAATTATATGTGGCATCATCATAGAGCGATCCGGACTGAACGATCATCGGTCCGTTTTTGAATAGTGCGTCCGATTCGCAAGTCGGAAGATTGTTATCATCTGTTCTGGTTCCTCGAGCTGCAACCGGATAAACATAATCACCGTTGATCAAATAGTTTCGACCGAGTACAAGTCCGGCCGTCCTTGTCACCGGCTGCATCGAAAAAGAAATATTGCTTGTCAGATACGACGTCAGAACAGTCGTGTCCGCCGGTGTCTGAATATTGATGCGGACAAATGTCTTCGCGTCAGATCCGGAAACCCAGTAAATGAAACCGCCCGACACGATGCCGTTGTTGACCTGGCTTTTTCTGACCTGTGTCCTGGCTAAAGTCGCGCCGGTGATGTCGATCGTCTGCGCTGTGACCGAGAAGTCCGACTTCGACACAATATTCAGATAAAGTCGTGTGTTCGTGCTGGAATCTCGTTCCATTACATAATAATAGTTATCATCCTGTCCGATCTGGCTGTATTCCCAGTTAAAAGACCGGGACAATGTCGCGGATCTGGTCGACACGACGGTGAAGTTGTCCTGGACATTCATCGCGATACCTTCACACAGACACGGACGGACGAACGGATGACGGACCACATTTTCTTTCAGCGTGTTCCCGTCCAGAAAGATGGAAACGCCGGTTCCGTTGTCGTTGATCTTCACCGGCCAGCGGTTCGAAAATGCTTCTGTGTACGAAACCCCGGAACCTTCACCACTCGCATTTATATTTGTGACAGCACCGTTTCGAATACCCATTCCGCAAGTCTTCAAAAGCGGAAGTGATCCGTCCGGATATAAACCACAGTCACCGGCGCCGGGATTAACAAGACTGACGGCGGAAATCTGACCATTTCCCTGTTCAAGACTGAAGTCCCACGCGAATTTCGCTTGACCGTTCGCGGCGTCGATATACGATGCAGCGCCGTTCGGGTTGCCGCGTGTCGGTGAATCGCTCGAATGTGTCGTTTGTCCGGCGTGACCTGTCAGTTTGTTCGTGTTTTGTGCCGGCGGAAAGATATTATCCGCATCTTCGACCAGTTCATCCCAGAACAGAAAACAGCCGCCTAAAAGACTTTTAAGCGACATCAGATTATAGAAATCTTCAGCGCCGAACGGATTCGTGTTGAAGATCTTCTGAAGTGCATTCGTGATCATGTTCTTGTCTTCATGGATCTCGCGCCTTCTGGTCGAAGGATCATACAAAGTGATCCGCGTCCTTCCTTCGATCTTTCCGGTTCTTAATGCGTCAAAGAATTTATCGTGCATTGTCTTCACCTTCCTGTTCTGTTTCGTCATTTTCCACAAGTTCATTCACCTGATCAGGATCCGATTCTTCTCCGACCAGCTGCGTGATCGGTCGTGATGCCATCATAAGACCTCGAGAACTCGAAACCGCCTGAAGTGCAAGGTCGATGTCACGGCGATAAACAACCGTCGTGTCACCTCCGACGTCATTCCAGAAGTTATTCTCACCGTACAGCGAATTGATTTCTTGACCATCGAATGTAAAAGTTACGGGCGTGGCTCGGTCTATAACTATAATTGCATGATTTCCGTTCCCGTCGGTATTTGCAAGCCAAGCGGCGAACTCCGTTGCATTTTCAAACTGTCCACTAGGAACTTTAATGTCGAAATTATAGTAGTTCTGCGGAATATTGGCGAACGAATAGTCCAATCTATTATTGAACGGTGTTGACGGGTTCTCACAAATGAAGACATTTGAAACGGTGTTTTGCCAGCTGCCCGACCAACCCGAAGCGGTTTGATATTGTGTTAAACGTGCGCAAAATCTGTCCGTTGCACCCATGTTCCAAGCGGAAGCCGCGATGTCCGCAGCCAAGTCAATCATTATACTTGTTTCTCGTCCAACCCCATTCACAAGATCAGCCGTTCCGCCGTGAATTGTGCGAACAAGGTTCGCCGTGTGGGTTGTGCCAGAATAAGGTTCAAAAGTTGTTGACGCGGCGCTTTTTTCGACTTGAATACTCCAGTTATTCTGCGCTATCGAAGCCGCTCCGTACTGGTTTACAGATAATTGTACCCATTCGCAATTACTCGGAGTAGTAAGCGTCATTGGAAACTGGTTGTCAGAAAATAGTCCTTGACGGCTTATAAATGACTTGTCAGATTTGCACCATGCAATACGAACGTTAACAGTTTGCGAAGTTTCTTTAGTACACGAAAACGAATATTGTGTACTAGGATTTACTTTTATCCATGAAACTGCACAATCTGCATATTGCACAATATTTCCGCTTGAATCATAAAATTCTCCATTGTATTCCGCTCCGTCAACGTCATAAAGGTTCTTCCCACAATTCACTACGTCAACGGACGAAACCCCGGTCAGCGTCGGCGCGATCGTCGCGATGACATTTTTCGTCGGGACATCATCCGCGCCATCGGTGAAAGTCGCGACCGGACCTGACGCGGTTCCATCCGGAAGCGGTCCGAGAAGGTTTACATCATCCGGCCAGCCGTTCGGCGGATAGTTTTGACCGCTGGTCCCGAATTTCTTATTGAAGACCGCGTTCATCGCGTTTTTCAACGATGCCGGGATCCCGGCGCCACCAACACGAAACCATGTCATTTGATCACCACCTTCACACCCAGATCCGCCGCCTGTGCTTCGAACGTGATCGTGATTTCACCAGTCGCAACGGCCACAGATTCAGGACTGATCCCGAACACGTCTGTGTAGATGTCGATCGTCGACGTGGTCGTGATCGATGCGTCCTGAAGCGTGATCGATGTTGATCCGGCCAGAAGTGTTCCTGTCACTTCTTTTCCTTTCACTTCGTTGACAGCTCCGACAACGTTCTTCGAAGTCGTGTTCAGACCGTTGAAGCTGTACGCCGTCATAAACTGGTTCGCAACGACATTCGATGCGACTTTATAAGATTCATATCCCGTCGCGGACTGAAGATCTTCCAGTGATACCAGAAGCAACGATCCGACCGGAAGTGTCTGTGTTGCGTCCAGCTCGGAAATTGATTTATCAAGGTCAGCCATCTGAAAACCTCCTTATTCGGTCGTAATATTCGAATCACCGTCTTCCGTCGTGACATTGTAGTCATGATTTTCAAGAACGATGTTCTTTTTCGGCGTGTAAAGCGTGACGGAAACGTCTTCCGAGAATCCCGGGACGATCATTCCGATCTCCGGCGGCGTGATCGTTTCACTGACCGTGATCAATTCGTTCTCGTTCAGGAACACATTCGCGGAATCAGTGATTCCAGGAACAGACATTTCCAGGAACGGCGGCGTGATATCATCTTCGAGAATGATGACACCCGTCCAGCCGTCCGCCTTCGAAAGTCCTTGTCCTTTCAGAACCGCGATCGCGTCATTCGCGCGGATCGCCGCTGTTCCTCCGGACGCAACCAGGAACACTTCCCAGCGATGAGAACCGATTTCTTCCACGGGCGTGTAATAATGCAGATCAAGAAGATGAAACGCGTCATCATCAAATGTTTCTATCGGTTTTCGTGCGATCTCGATGTTGTCCATCGTGTAGACGGCCTGAACCGTCATCTGATCGGATCCGGAAGACCGCAATGTCTGCAGCTGTATTTCATGCCACATTTCCACGTCTGTGACTTTGTTCGTCGTGAAGTATATGTCAACGACCTTCACAGGATCAGAAGTGACACTGATCGGAACCAGGTTGACATAATCACGATATATGATTTCAGATACCTGTTCCGACTTTCTCGCAGCGGATGAAGACTTTTCGGAAGCCGACTGGACGTTCTGGAACGCCGGATTCTGACCGAACCCGGAAAGAATCATTCCCTTGTTCATTTGCCAGGTCACGGACTGGACGATTCCCTTTTTCGGTGTCCCGTCTATAATGCCGCCAGTAAACGAAATAACGTCACCCAGTTCAAACACGGGTGCAGACATCAATTCGACTTTGAACGGCGTGAATTCGAGCGAATAGACCACGTCGAAGATATTTGTTCGAAGAATGGTCCGCGCTTCCGGTGTTCCATACTGGACGAACGGGTTCATTCCGATAAAATATGTCGCGCCGACACCCATTGCACCGATTCTTTGACTGGTTCCGTCGGCGTTCTCGAATACACAGGATCCGAAGTCCGTTTCGAAATCCGAGAATGAAGCGCCCTGGACACGTTTCGACGGTCCGATCGTCACGGCTGCAGCTGATCTTCCGGAATAAGTCCGGAATACCAGTTTTCCCAGTCGATTTATCGTCGCAAAACCGCCGACCGTCTGTGATAACCAGTACAAAAGATCACGGTATGTCGTACAGTCATTCGGTGTATAGGATCCGAGCAGCTGTGAACCGTTCGGAAGCGCTCGACATTCCTGATCGGTCATTCCGAACGCGACATCGCAAGTCGAACAAACAGATCTGACGATGTCACCGAAATATCCGGACGCGATGAAGTCCGTCGGAAGCTTCTGGTCAAAGTTTGCCATCGCATCGTATGCAACGATCGAAACGCCGTCCGCTGTGATGTTCGCTTCCGATACATAATACTGACCGACATCGAATTCTTCATACGTGTTCGATTCTTCATTGATACACAGACCGAACACGATCGAAATCTTTCGTCCCTTCCAGGACGTCGGCGTCACTGACAGGTTCTTCAGAAACGTCATCGTCAGTTTCCCGACGAACACAGCACCGATTTTCATGTCAGTGTTGTCGGAACACTGGTTCGTTATCGTCATGGATCCGGCAAGGATATTTGAACCTGTGAATGGTATATTATCGATCGAACCGCGAACACGATGTTTCTGTATGGACTTATCATTCGCGGTTATGAATGCCGCTGATCCTTGATACATAGTTCACCTTCTTATTTCTCGATAAACTGGACCGTTAAGTCCCAGATACCGTCCGTTCTTTGACATTTTTCCGATTCAGGAACCAGTTTTTCAGCTGTGATTCGAAGTCTTCCATATTTCGGAACACCGTTGAATGTCATCGTACACTCGGAAAGTTCGCAATAATGCACGATCCTATCACGGCCACGGCTGGAACTTCGAAACGTGAACTGAAATGTCTGTTTTCGAAGTCTTGAAGTCGTTCCGACGTCTTCACCCGTTTCCGAAGTCTTGATTGAATCAAAGTTCTGGTCGGAAATGTTCAGACCGGTCGGATTCGGGATCGTGACGTTATTCAATTTGATATATCCAGTTCCCAGCATTTCAACGACCTCCGGAAATGAAATTGTTATTCACATTTGCAGATGCAACGATCGTTTCGATTCTTTCCTGTCCTATATAGACCGGGATGATGACCTGACGGTCCGCACCGGCCATCACTGACAGTGAACCATTGATCTGACCGAGCGCGCCGGAATAATCATTCGCGGATCCGTTCGCGATCAGGTTCATCGTGTTGTCCAGCGTCGCGCCTGTGATATCGAAATCAGCATTGACGGAAGTCTTGATCGCGTTCGCTGCAAGGTTGATGTCATCCATCAGTCCGGGGATCCCGGCTTCGATACCGGATCCGTACAGCTGCAGCATATCTTTACCAGGATTATTTACGTCCCAGTCAGAAAGCGGTCCGGCGACCGGACAACTGAACCCGAGCCAGTCACCCACATATCCGGCAATGTCACCGATCCAGCCGGTGAACGTGTCCCACATATACGCGAAACCGTCGCAGATTCCCTGAAGGATATCTTTTCCCCAGTCGAACGCAGACGAAATGATGTCACCGAATATATTCCCGAATGCTTCTGTGATATCGTTGAACATATCGCCGCTGATATAGTTGACCAGGTCGGAAAGCAATGTTCCGAGCGCTCCGATCAGTTCGACGATGATTTCAGGCATTTTTGTTACAAGACCGGTGAACAGCTGGAATCCGGCTTCGATGATCTTTCCCAGTCCTTCTTCACTTAACAGCCAGGTCACAATTCCGGATATGATTTCCGGAAGTCGTTCGATGATCTGCGGAAGTGAATCGACGATACCCGTCGCAAGACCGATGACCAGGTTCAGCGCGGCTTCAAGGATCATTGACAGGTTTTCAGGCGCTAACAGTGTTTCGCAGATCGTTAAAATCGCATCGACCGCCGCCGGGATCAGTTCCGGAAGCGCCTGTGAAATTCCGTTCACGATCGCTAAAACGATCTGAATCGCAGAATTGATGATCTGATCCATGTTCTGAAGGATAAATTCGACCAGGGACAGGACGATCGTCACGGCTGCGTCCATGATCTTCGCGATGTTCTCCGGGTTGATCAGTGTTGTCGTGATCTGTTCGATGATCGAAATCGCCGTGTCGACGAATAACGGAAGATTATCGATCAGGACCTGAAGCAGCGTGTCAACTCCGGTTGCAACCAGCTTCAGCAGATCCGGCAAAACCTTATTGACAGACGCAAGGACCTCCGGAAGCATTTCAGAAATCGCATCACCGATAACACTGATATCACCGTTACTGTTCTGGACGGCCTTCGTGAATTTCTGAAGTGCTGATGTCCCGGAACCGGATAATTCGGAAAGCGCCGGAAGAAGTAGTGTCCCGAGCGCGTTTTTCGCCGCTTGTCCGCTGTTCTTGAAGCGGACCATCTGGTCATCGAAGTCAGTGAAGGCCGTCAGGGTGTCATCACCCATGACGAACCCGGCTTCGTGCGCTTCGTCGGCCAGTGCGCGGAATCCTTCTGATCCTTCATTGATCAACGGGTTCAGGTCCTTCGCGGACTTTCCGAGAAGTTCCATCGCGAGAAGATCGCGTTCGGTTCCGTCTTCCATCTGTCCCAGGGCGTCAATGACATCCCAGAAAACTTCCTCGGAATCTCGAAGGTTATGATTCGAATCATAGATCGAAACGCCTAACTTATCATAACCGGTCGCGTTCTTTTCGAGCGCTTCTTCCATCTTCGCTTCATATTCGTCAGCGCTGATCTTTCCTTCGTTCAATGCGCGGTTTAATTCAGCCTGTGTCGTTTCCAGGGCAAACACTTTGTCCGCAGCTGAACCCATCGACTTTTCCATTTTCGTCATGGATCCAGTGATCGTATCAACGGAAACGTCCATCAGTTCGGAAGCGTATGTCAGTTCCTGAAGTGTTTCAGTCGAAATACCGGTGACTTCCGACATTGTCGAAATCTCGTCAGCATAGTTCGCCGCGTCCATTGTACAGTCGACCAGGGCGCCACCGATTTCTTTCAGGGCGTCGACCATTGCGGCGGTCGCTGCAACCATAGCAGCACCGACAGCGGCCGCGCCTTTTCCGAGCGCATCAAACGACCTGTTCGTTTCCTCGGATTCTTCCTGGACATCTTCCAGTCCGTCAGCTGCTGTTTCCGCATCGTCACCGACACTGTCCAGATCTCCGGAATCAATACCGGCTAATTCGTTCGATGTTTCGCTCGCAGCTGAACCCAGCTGTTCAAGTGTCTGTTCTGTTTTCGCGATTTCCGCCGTCAGAATTGCATACTGTTCACGGGAAACGGTACCATCTTCAAGGCCCTTCGCAGCGTCCGCCGCGACCTGACGCATGATTTCGAGTTTCTCGTTCGTTTGCTCGATCTGTTTTGTCAGAAGTTCTTCTTTTTGGGATAGAAGTTCGATGCGCTGGCCTTCGTCGGTCACTTCCTTCAAGGCCGAATCGATCGATTTCAGCGCGGATGACGTCGCCTGGCTTTCTTTTTGCACTTGCTGCAAGGACTTGGTAAGTCCATCGTTACGCCCTTCGATGTCGATCGTGATACCGACCACGCGATTTGATGCCATAGCGCTTTTCACTCCTTATCCATTGAAGAAATTGTCAATATCTTCCTGTGTTCCTTGTTCATTCCACTTTTCGTGATCATTTCCGGACTCAATGATCAGATCAAGGACTTCGCCCTTCCTTAAAAGAAAAAGGTCTTCGAAGTGAAGACCGATCTGAAGCGTTCGCCAGTGATATAATTCAGTTGTTTTCGGCCGGTCCGTCGGCCGCGTCAGTTTTTTGGTTCAGAATTCTGATGAATGTTTTCCGTGTAGAAGTTCTGGAACTCATTTGTGTTTGATCTGAAAAAACCTTCGTCAATTTCCATCAACCAGAACACGAATTCATCCGTTGTCAGATACTTCGCGATTTCTTTCGGTTCAAATTTCGCTTCCAGATATGTGATATATGCAAATTCCTTGACGAATTCGACCAGTCGCGCGGTCGTGTCAAGAAATTCCATGTGATCTTTCACAAAATTAAGACCCTTTTGAAGCCTTGCTGGATCATTCGGGTCGCCGTTTCTGATCTCGTTGACCTCGTTCATCAGGTTTGCAACGTCCGTTGACGGATCAATACCCATGACGGCCGCCTTGTAGACGGAATCAAGGTCAACTTTGAACATTCGCTTGAATAAAATGTCAGTTCCGGCGGAACACTTGAACGTGTATTCCTTATCCTTGTAGATGATTTTCTTATACATTGACATATAGATACCTCCGAAAATAAAAAGAACACCCGAAAAAGGACCCGGAACAGGTCCGGATCCTCTTTCATAGGGGGTTCAAGTGGGAAAACAGGTCATGTGACCACTTCGCGCTCGTAATAAGTTGTACCCAGGACAACAGATGTGTCGGTTGTCGGAACGAAAGTGTTTCCGACAAGTACGAACCAGCCTTCATCCGCCGGGTTTTCAGTTCCGACAGGCTCGACGGCTGTGAAAGTGTATTCGGTCGCCGGACTTACAACGGACGGAAGCTGAACAGCGCTGAACCAGTTTGCATACTTTGTCGCGTCTGTTCTCGGGTCCGCGAAGTCGTGAACAAGATGATCATCATCCGGACGCGGCGTCGATGTGACAGTCGTTGTTTCTCCCTTGATGTTCGGCGTGTTACCTTCCGGTGTAGTTTCTCCGGAAATAGCCGGACGTGTCAAAGAGCAACGGAACAACGTGTGTCGAATTGCTTTCTGATCAGCTGCGAACTGGAACATAAGACCGATATACTTTTCAACGGAACCGGAATCTTCGGTTTCGTATGCGATGCCGTTCGCGTCACGGGTTTCCCATCCCATATATTCACGGACTTCATCCGGGATCCTGGCCGTTACCAGGTCGCCGTTATAGCCGGAATTGCGCTGGCCGGTGTAGTAGTCACTATCATCAGCGCGGAAAACCGTCTTTCCTCCGGACGGTGTCTGTGTGAATGATACGCCGCCCTTCCACGGTGCCGGCGTTCCGTAACTGGACGTTGTCTTGCCGGTTGCCGGATCGTAAACTTCTACTACCGGGAACCAGAAAACATTTTTAAGGCCGTAATAAACCTTATTCTGTGTAGGCATTTGTTTTACCTCCTGTTATAGTTTGATTTGTTGAATCGCCTTCTGTACTGCGTCGGCGATTTGTTTGAATCCTTCCGTCTGAACCCAGTCGTTCACGGGTCCGATGTGTGGTTTCGCTTCCGCCCTTCCGACCACTGATCCGTTTCTGACCAGCGGATGACCTTTTTCCAGAAGATGTGTCAGCGATCCGTATGTCGCATTGTAGATTTTGATATCGAATGATCCGTCCGCTTGAACTTTCGTGACCTTATAACGCCAGCCTTTCGAATAGGCGTGCGTCTTGTTGTCGCCTTTCGGACTGGTCGCCTTCAGTTTATTGACGGCTTCCTTTCCGACTTTCTCGGCGGCTTCGTTTACAGCGTCCTGGATCGCCAGTGAACAGACACCGAGCGATTCGGACAGAACGATCGAAAGATCATTACCTTCACCGATCCTGACTTCTTTGTTGCTCATTTTGTTGCACCCACGAATCCGAAATTGTATTCGACCTGGTAACACTTTGAATCCTGAATGTAGGTCGGTTCGCTCATTGTCCACACGATTTCCAGTTCATCAAGTGCAGCTTCGACTTCATCGAAGATCTTCTGGTCCAGCTTCGTCATATATACTCGGAAACTGTATTCGAAACCCTTGATCAGAATGGAATTGTCAGCGGACACCGGCGTGATCGAAAACGAATATTCCCCGAACGGGACTTTCGTTCCGACAGCGACGTGATCGAAATCAACCGTGAACGACAGGTTCTTCAGTTTCTGGTTGACTTGTTTCTGTGTCGGCATCGCCGTTCACCTCCGGTTTAGGATCAGGCGCCGGATCCAGTCCGGCCGCCCTACTCATATAAAGTTCAAGTGTGTCAGGGTCGGATCTGTATGTTCTGTAAATGCGACATTTTTCCGTGATCCCTGTTTCGAGATCATAGACTTCCGCGTCAGCTTGTCCGGAATACTCCGCCGGATTCACTTCGAAGATGAAGTCCGGACGGAATCCCTTTTCCCCGGCTGAATAAAATTCAGACCTGGACACCGGGACGAAAGTCGCGAAGACTTCCGCCCGGATTTCTTGTCCCGGTATCGGTTGAAGGAAATCGTCATATTCGACGGACTGACCGTGACTGATCAATGTGATCGTTGTGTCAACTCTATCAGCCATCGTTATTCACCTCCGGGTGTTTCGACTTCCGTTCTTTTCCGAATAAGCGGTTGTTCATACGGTACCGCAACGACTTCGACATCGCTGATTCAGGATTATCACCGCGTCGGCGTTGCCACATTTCACGCGCATAATCGATCAGAAGTTCGCCGTCGTCGACATTTGTCAGATCAAGAACGATTCCTTCACGCTCGATTTCCTTCTGTGACACCTGAAGAAGTGACGTCAGTCGGTTGTCGTATGCGGTTGAATGAAGGATCCCGAGATCGATTTTAAGTCTTTGTAAAAGCGTGTCGTATGGTTCAGCCATCGTGATTCATCCTTTCGTCAGGAATCTTCCAGTGTCAGACCGGAAAGATCATAATCGGTTGTCTTTGTCAGATGACCATCTGTAATGACAACACGGAACTTCTGTGTGGTCTTGTCAGTGATCTTAAAGACACCATTCATATCAGGATCACCGAGAAGTTCAACAAGGCCGGAACCCTCGGAAGGATTCAGACCGACTTTGATCGATGTAGCCTTCGGATCAACGTTCGAGAACTTCAATGCAAGGAAGTTACCCGGACCCCACCATCCGGAGATCGGACCGCCGTCATCAAGATATTTCAGTGTTCCTGTAATTGCGTTGCCGGAAACAACGACGTCATCATCCTGAATCGATGACACCGGTGTTTCATAAATCTGGCTTGACTGGCTTTCGGCCTTAACCGTCAAGCCTGTGAAGGGTTTGCGAAATCAACGCTCGTTGTCGGGTCTGTGTTATCGAAAGCGATAACTGCGAACGCCTTAACGATCGCCGGCTTACCGTCGTATCTAGCGCGGCCACGGATGACTGTCTGATCCTGAATGAACTTGACGTGTTCAGACTGATCAATGGTCATTCCCTTACGCTCTGCAAGAACGTAAAGCTCGAAGTAACCAACGACGATGTTCTTGTCTGGGATAAATGTCAGGACTTCCATCGCGCCACCGAGAACCGGGAATGTTCCGTTTACAGCGGAAACGAGAAGACCAGCGGCATTGATGGACAGGGATTCGGACTGAAGACGTCTGTATGTCTTGCCGTTCATAGCCCATGTCAGTTCGCCGCGTGCATAACGGTTTTCTGTTTCTGCGACAGCTGCAAGAAGTGCCTGGAACAGTTTGATTCCGACGGAATCGGATGTTCCGATCTTCACTTCGTTTGTCAGCTTGATAGCGTCATCATCGTCGATCGCTGTGACAACACCTGTCGGCATCTTCACGCCGGTACCGTAGATGATCGCCTTATCAAGTGCGAAACCGATGGACTGAAGGATCAGGGACATAACTTCGTCAAGAAGATCGATGTCGGAATCCTCGAGCAGTGCATTGCACAGCGGAATGTAACCAGCAACCTTGAACTGATCAACTTCAACCTGTGTCATAGATGCGGCCAGCTCGTAGATCGGATCACAAGCTTCTTCCCAGAATGCTTCCGGAGCTGTACCCATTACGATCTCACGGCCCTTGCCGGAAAGACGTGTTACGCGGCAATGCTTGTAAAGTTTGCTGTACTCGATAACGTCTTCATTGATCAGGCCCATAATTGTTTCGCTGATGGTATACTCACCACCGGACAGACCGCGCTTTTCTGCGATCAGGGATCTGATCTTCTTCAAAAATTCCTGTGTATCGTCGCGAGTGATAAGTGCTTCACGCTCAACAACGGACATCTGACGAATTGCTCTAGTTTTGAACATTGTTCTTTTACCTCCTGATTTCTTTGTGGTTTTCTTTGTGGTTTCACCTACCGGTTCAGCCGGCGGCGGCGGAACAGATCTGTTCTGTTCATCCTCGATCTGTGACAGTTCCTGTTCCATTTCAGACACTTCGTTTTCGATGTCGGAAATCTGCTTGTCAGTTTCTGCGACATCGTTTTCAAATGCCTGTTTGTCGGAATCAAAAAGATCCGCAGCGTCTTCGACAGCGGATCTTTCTTCATCGGTGTTTGCTTCTTCGATTGCTTTGACGATTTCGGCTTCACGCTTTTCCAGTTCGGCGCGTGCCTGGTCGAATCCGTCACGCTTGCTGATCAAGGCTTCCAGCGCTTTCTTCTGGTCGCTGATCTTCTTCCGAAGAATGATCGTTCGAATTGCCATCTGTGTTTTCCTCCTTATTGGAATGATTGAACCTAGCCATCATGCGAGCTTTCCACGCGTCCGCCTTCCTTTCGGCGATCGCTTCGGCGTCACGTTTTCTCGCCTGAATGCTTGTTTCTTTATATGCCGGGAAAGTACAACACGAAACTTCGAAAAGCTCGACATCTGTCAGCGTCCACACGACCGAACCATCATTCCGGAGATCGGTTTCCTCGGAAATGATGTAGAATCCGAATGAACACTGATTCACGTCGCCGCGCTCAACTCTTGCGTGAATGTTCATCGCGTCAGAATCTTTCGGATTGATTCTGATTCGACCCCACAATCCGCGAGAATCGACCTTCAATTCAAGTGTTCCGTTTGTTGTTCGACCGATGACAAGTGTCGTGTCATGGTTGATCAACGCCCGGATATCACCGGCGATTGAAGAATCAAACGCGGTCGGCGCGATCTTCTCGAATGCACCTGGCCACAACTCGGTTTCCGTATTGAACACGGCGAAATATCCTTCTATAATCGGATTTCCGTCGTCATCCCTCGTTTTGAAATTCTCGGCGTCCGCGAAAAAATAACGTTTGTTTTCATCGGTCCGCAAATTGATAATGTCTTTGTCCATTGTTCTACCTCCTACTGAATCAACTTCTTCTGATCTCCGGACTTGTCCGCCGGTATATAGTTTTCAAGGACCTTCAATTCGTCCAGACCTTCTTTCGGCGGCAAATTGATTCGATCGCGTGCTTCGTTACCTGTGATCCAGCCGCGATCACCGAAGGCCGTGAACACGGTCGTGATCGTCGACAGATCCCAGTCACGCAGCTGCCAGATGTTTCCCTTTATATACCACTGATCCGAGATCAAAAGCGCTTTCGTCAATGTTTGCTGAATGCATTCGATCAGGGACCTGAAGTCCGTCATTATGAAGTTGTCGTATTCTTCACGGTTGAACGCTCCGACACCGACCATGAACGCCGGGACACCGACGATCGCGGCGGCCGTCTGTTTATTCAGTGTCATTGTGTCTTTGATCGCCAGGTCCTGAAGTGTCAACGGCTTCACGGACGTGACTTCCATCTGCTGCGCCGGAATGACCCACGGCTGACCGATGTCAGCTGTTTCCACATAATCTTTCACGATCGCTTCACGACCTTCGGCCGACTGGAATTCTTCCGACATACCGTCGACTTTTACGATCATAGGCGGTTTCCATTTCGAAGCATTGAAGGCTTTTTCCGTCTTCGATGCTTGATGAAGGTTTTCCGCGACGTCCCGGATCGCCACTCGGAACGATGTTCCCTTCCAGGGATAATTCTTGTCCGGGTTGATCGCGAAGTGAATCAGGTCGCGCGGATCGTACGGGATCCCGTCGATGTAGATCCAGTATCTATAATTCGGCGCCGTCGGATCTGCGACCAGCTGAAAGCGATTCGGCGGAATGATTTCGAGATCTCGAAGATATCCGTCTTCCGTGTGTGGTCTGACCACGGCGTTTCCGTCACCGTACAGAAGAAGATCCAGCGCGATCGCGGAATAGAACGATTGACGTGTCATCATGCTGTTCGGATTGATGTCGATCTTCCTGGACAATTCATTCTTGATTCTGAAATCACCGTCTTCCGTGTCGTTCATCAAATGCCAGGATATCAGACCGACAAGTCCGGCGAACTTCTTGCAAGCCGTCGCGATCGTCGGATCCTGATCTAATGAATGATAACCGTTGCACGTGATTCCTTCTGAATTGATCAGTTCCATCAGCTGAATGATCTTCTGGTTCACGTTGACGTTTTTGTCCACGACAAGTGAAGCCGGGTCAGAAATTCCCCGGCTTTTTCTTCTTTTCTTATTCGACATTTTTACTTCTTACCTCCCGAAAACCACGACCGCATCAGATTCGGTTGTTCTTCCAGACTGTTCAGATATCTAACACAGGCGAACACAGATGCATCGAATAAGTCAATGCGAAGTGTTTTCCCGACTTTCTCGAATTGAATCATGTCATCCGACTTTTCAATCGCTCGCACATTCTGGACACAATATTCAAATGCTTCAGAATGGACATAATATAGTTTCGAATCGATCGCCGCCTTTTCGATCCGGCGGAATCCTTCCGACTTGATATAGTAGTATTGCGGTTGATCAACTACTTCGAACCCGGCTTTCTTCATCTGAATGATATATTCCCGGGCAAACTTTCGGTCGTGACCGACCTGTTTGATCTTGAATCCCTTCGACCGCATTTCAACGAACCACTTGACCACATCATCGACATTGACGGTCGGCGTGTTTGTCATCGTCAGAAGTCCGTCATCCTTCCAGCCGAACAACGGGATCTGATCTTCTTCCGCTTTCTGTGCAGCTGCGACAACCGGGAAGAATCCGTGCGTGATTATGATGTCGACGTCTTCTTTATCATAATGACCAAAAAGCGCAGCGGCCGTCAGGTCGTGCAGCTTCGACAGATCCGCGCCGCCGAACCATTCGATCGGCAGCTTCGCGAGTTCGTCAAGCGTCCATTTATATTTCTCATCCGACTTTCTGAACGTTTCAATGTTGAAATATGCCTTGATCGCCGTCGTGTATATGTTCAACGACCTGGACAAAAAGTCTTTTCGTTGTTGTGGGTCGTTCTGTGCTTCGCGTGCTGCCTGAATCATATCTTCAGGACGAACAGTGACACCGTAATTCGGATTCGCTAGTTCGTGTTGTTTCGGATCCAGATAATCGACGTTTCCGTTTTCATCCTTTTCCGCCTTGCTGACAAAACAGAACAGTGTATCATCTTCGACTGTTCCGTCGAGAACCTTTTCTGCGTACTGTAAACGGCCATAACAGAACGAATTCTGATTATCGCCGGCGGTCGTGATACCGATCATCAGTTTGTTCGTGTACGCCTTCATCGCTTCCTTGAAACGATTATATTGTGCGGCGGACTTATACGCGTGGATCTCGTCCGCTATACAGATATTACAGCCGAACGAATCCTGACGGTCAGGATTCGCGGCCATCGCTTCAATATGAAGTGAACCGACAGGATCGCCGGAATCATCGAAGAAAGTCTTGTCGATCGAATGTTCCTGGTTATTATCTCGGATCCTGAATTCCTTGTCGGCCTGTTTAGATCCTAAACGATACCGCAATGTATAAATGATCTTTTCGAAGGTTTCGGACGATTGCTTCAGCGATGCAGCTGTGATGTAAATCGTCGAACCGGATCTTCTTTCCAGGAATCCGAGCGCCAGCGCAAGCGCGGAAACGAAAAGCGACTTTCCCGACTTTCTCGGAACAAAAATAAACGCTTCTTTGAAACGTCTTTCATTTGTTCCCTTCTTATAAAATGATAAAAGGTTGACCACAATAAACACTTGCCACGGCTGCAACAGCAGCGGCGTGTTTTTTAGCGGTCGACCTTTCAGATCTTCGCCTTTTTGATGAACACAGAACTGTTCGATGAATCCACAGACGAAATCAGCGTCTTTTGTTCTGATGTCCCACTTGTCAGTTTTTTTCAGGTCATACAAAAAGCGCCGGCATTCTCGAAGGTTGTTTCCCTTTCTGATCTTTCCGGCTGCAACGTCCTTCGCATACTTAACAGCAATGTCAAAGTATTGTTGACCTTTCACTTTTCAAGTCCTGACAGAATAGTGTCAAGCGTTGACGCTTTCTTTTTCTCCTTCAGTTCTTCATCATTGATCTTCTTCAAGCCGGCCGGCGTCAGTCCCAGGTCACGCCAGTAAGACAGCGCGGTCGTGTTCATATCGTTCCATTGCTTCAGCAACGGATTCGGGCGTTGATTTTCGGCGCCACGATCAGACACGATCGTGACTAACGGCTGCGCGCCTTCGTCAATATACTTTTTGTATATCCGATCACGTTCCGCGAGAACATCGGCCAGCGTGTTGATCACCTGGTCGAACGATTTTTTATATGTTCCGACGTTCTTACAAGCCGTCAGGATCCTTGTCTGATACTGTTTCTTGTTCATATCCTTAAAACGGGGTAATTATTCCGGGATAATTACGCACTATTGGAAAAGGT
>JAEIGA010002972.1_pt1 | contig 26715 bp, 33 predicted proteins | sample 9270691 | NCBI WGS metagenome assembly JAEIGA01 (sample SAMN17057246, study PRJNA624740) | gut metagenome | biome: biome; isolation source: fecal sample | host: Bos grunniens | place: China: Xizang | collected 2019 | reverse complement strand
TTCGTAACGTTTTGCACCATGTTCGAGGTTTATTGTACCCTGTTCAATTTGCTTTTGAGCAGCCTGCGCTTCTGGAGTGTTTCCGCAAGCCTGTGAACATTTTGCCGCACCCTGCTTTGCAGCGTTTGATGCAGACTGCGCCTGCTTGGAAAGTACCGACGCATTTTGAGAAGAACCCTGCTGGTCAACGTTTTGACCGCCCTGGTTTCCACCTTGCTGGCCGTTTGATTTTGCCGATGCGGCTGCCTGTTGAGCAGCGGAAGAAGCCTGCTGCATCTCTTCGGCACTTTCATTGGATACACCTTCATCTTGCATCGCTTGTTGCATGTGTTGGGATGCCTGCTGCATTTTCTGAGAAGCCTGTTGCATTTGCTGTGCAGCAGCCTCCATTTTAGGCTGGTCGCCGTCCTTAGCTGCATTTTCGTATTCACGGGCGGCTTCCATCATCTCGCCAGTTGCCTCTTCCATTTCGGACAAAGCATTCTCCGCTTCAGGTGAATTTCCGCATTCTTCGGCACATTCTTCGGCACTATTCTGGGCATGCCGAGCGCTTTTTCTAGCCTGCTGTGCAATCTGACGTGGAGTCATTTGTTCTGAGCCCTGTTGCCCACCTTGCTGTCCAGCCTGCTGTTGGCTTCCCTGTTGTCCGCCCTGCTGTTGATTGCTATTCTGCTGCTTTTGCTGCTGCGGCTGTACTACTGCTCCCCATTTACTTTTCTGAGGCGCTTGCTGTTGTTGATTCTGCTGTTGAGCAGATTGCTGTTGCTGAGTCATAGCACCGGGGAGAGCCTGAGGCATCGTCATGTTCGGAGCAGACATCAGAGACAATTCGATGTACTTTCTGACTGTTTCAAGGTTCCAGTTGTTAGGGTCATCGTCGAACTGTTTCGTCTCCGTAGGAGGATTTCCGTTTGCGTCCGCTGGGCCATCTACGGCCACAGTATTAAGCTCGGCGTATTTCTGCATGAAAACCTGTTTTATGGCTTCGCATTCATATACCTGTTGCAACGCGGCAATGGCTTGGTTGAATTCAGGGTTTGAACCCATTATCGTGTTGAATATGCCAGAATGGGCCAGCATAATCTTCACTGCAACTGAATGCGGAATGCCTTCGCCGTTACGGAATGAGTAGTAACCGCATTTAACGCCAAGTCCTATCGTTGCAATGATTGCGTAGAACGTTCCGTAATCGCCATCCTTATACAGCTTGTGAACAAATGCTGGGTTGTAGATGATGCAGCCATTGTCGATTTCCCCGTAGTGAGACGCGAGCACGATGGTGCTGGTTTCCGGGTCATCCTCTGTTACTGGGACCCAATCGAAGTTACTAACAATCGGCATGAATATGGCGACTGGCGATGCCTTCATATTGGTGGCTGCAGCCTTCAATACAGACAGTTCTTGTTGTACTTGCTCAAGGGTCAATTCTGTTGACCCTGTATTATTTCCACTCATGTTTAATCCTCAATGATTTAACTACAGTTTATACCAGCGTGCGGCATACGGCGGCAACGTTGGTGATGTATTTCTTGACAATGTCTACTACTGCGTCCTCGCATTCAGGAACATTAATTTCTGGGACGAATGACTCGTACGAGTCCTCTCCGAGGATGAAAGACTCTTCAAGCCCCTTCAATATAATGTCTTTTTGGTAAATTTCCGACGCTACCGCACGTTTTACGAACTTCAGCTTTCCGCTTCGGCTCATCATCGGAAGGAACAACGTGAGATTCTTAATGAAAGTGCCAGTCGAATCCGACGTAAACGTGTCCATGTAAAGGATTTCGTTTCCACCCCTGTCGAAATACTTTGGGGGTACGTGCTTTTCGGTAAGGCACATGGCGTAGCCAGCCTCTCCCTCGAAGTATTTCTTTTCGGTCCACTTGCCGTTCTTCACCGGCATTGTAGTACCCATGTCAAACCCAGCCTTTACTGGGTCGTTTTCAAGTCCGCAATCCTTGCAGAGCTTCAAGATTTTAGTAACCAGCATATTCTACCTATCTTGGATTTTTACTGAATAATCTGCATTTTCGGCATGTTCTTCGAGTTTACGAAACACGCCCTTAACATCAAGGAGAAGTTCGACATCGTTCGCCTGCATCATCTTGAACAACTTGATTGTCTCGTCTTTGAGGAAAGCGAGTTTTTCGATGACCTCTTGCTTGTATACGGAGAAATCAAGCGCTTTCAGCACAGACAGCAACTCGTCGATGTCGTTGAAGACAATACACGGATGCTCCTCTGAAGTAAGAACGAGGTCAATCCTGGGGATAGTCGGCGTGTATGCAAGAGAGATGACGAAGGTTGTCCTTTCGTCGAAGTATTCCCCTCCAATGTATTCCGATGCGTTCAGAACGTACTTTTCTCCCAACGGGATAATCTTGTCGCACTTTTCGCTATATTCCTTGTATAGCATGTCGTACGTGTCCTTCGGGATTACGCCTTCTTCGTTACGAAACATGGATATGTCCATTACAGCTCCTGAATTCTCCTTATAATCTCTTCCGCAGCATCCAGAGGGATGTCGATTGCATCAACTTCCTTATCGGGCGCCTTACTAATCTCGCCACTGTCGGCGTTTATCGTTAACTTAGGAGAGGCTTCACCTGCTGTCACGTCTTGCTCTGAATTGAGTTTGGCAAGAAGATATTCAACCTTCTTGTTGAGCGAGTTGAGCTCGGTCCTCAATCCTTTGTTAGTCTCAACCAGCGTGTTGTAGCTTGCCGCAAGGCCGTTGTAGCTTTCCTTGATGCGGGCGGCGTTCAGCTCGGCGTCTTCGGCACGCCTTCTGAAATCCCGTACGCTACCCTGCAATCTGCGTACGCTCTCGCGGGCTTCCTTCAGGTCCTTGTCCTTCTGGTTGAGCTCGTTGTACAGCTCGTTGATTTTGTTCGCCATCTCCTGGTTGCCGCCAACACCCGTCTGGCGTGGCTCAATGGCAGACTGGCTTGCACGCCCGTCTCTGCCATATTTCCATTGGGGTAGAGAATCATCGGACTTGATAGCGCGTTTAATTTCATCTGGGTCGAGGCCAAACATGTCGCCAAAAATATCGAATACTCCGTCACTCAGCATAAATACCTCTGATTTAGTGTGCATATCGCCATATTAAAATACATTATTGGATTCTAGTTCGAGTAGTTTTTTGTTCAATACGCCGAAGAACTTGCCAATGGTATCCCTCTCGTCATGCACGGCGAACAACAGACCTTCCTTCGGACTTGCATCGAACGAGAATTCGCCTTCCTTGTAATGTATGTGCCCAATCTGCTCTACATGCCCTTTGAGGAATATACCGTGAGCCATGTCAACGGTAAATCGCATCCTCACTATGTTAAAACGGTGGATGAATACGTATATTGCGTCGTCCTTATCGCAACCTTCCGTAGTCGAGTAGAGGAACGTAAGTCCCACCGTCCTTGCTTCCTGAATCATCCAGGTTTCTTCTGGGATGATTGGTGTACGTTTGTTGTCGTCTTTACTCATAAATTTATTACAACATCTCCAGCCCGTCATTAAACAGGCGGGAGATGTGCTCTCATGTTTAAATACTAGGTATGCTTAGCAGCCTGCTTCATGAAGTTGGTGTGTATTCCGTACACAGTCTTCATGTCGCCCTGCTGGAACGCTGTAACAGCATCCTTCGCTTCCCTGAGGACGGCGACTATGCGGGAATAGTATTCCTTGTCGTGACGCTTCTTCATGCAGGCTGCACTGTCCTGAAGACGTTTCATCTCGTGGCGGATTTCCGTCTGGGTATTGCACTTGCTAATGACCCGTTCGAGATGTCGTGCGGCACGGAGGTTAATCTTGCCGAGGTCGCTGTTAACGTCACAGCCGACAGTCCTGTGTGACCGTTCGGCAATCCTTTTCATGTATGCTTCGTTTTTCATTTTTAGCATCCTTTGTATTGTGTGAACCGCATTATTCAGCAACTTCTCGGCGTGCTGGCTGTGCGGAATCAGCTTTGCCGTTTAAAAGTTAGCAAGTATCTTATCCGCCTTTAACTGTCTTATTTTACGCTGCATCGTCAGCATGTCGATAACGAATGTCCTGAACTCGGGTTTCACGTCGTTGATTGAAACCGAATTGACGGTAACGGTGTTGTCGATACGGTTTAACATTGGGTTTCTGGCATATTTCTCATAGAACTCCACGACGAAACTGGCCTGCGGAGTATCATCCAATTTATCCAAGTTGATGCTGCTGTTAAATGGACTGCTGTCGTTGACCGACAGGTTGTTGATTTCATCGACACCGTAGAACGGGTATAGACGAAGGGTTGTCTCGGTAAGCATCGCCACGCATATCTTGGACATTTGCGGAAGAAGCGATGCGTCGTCAAAGTCAGATGCACACGAGAAATAATATGCGCTGGAGCAGGCCTCCTTCCACGTCCGAACGACGCTCTTGGAGAGCCCGCAACCTTGCAGCATCCTGTCTATCTCGTCGAACGTCATGCGAGTATAGTCCTCTTTATTACATCGGAAACATCTATGATTCCATACGGTTTCGCATCCCCCTCGGCAGGAATGTGACATATCCACATCGCCCCGACTTTCAGGGGAGTGTTCAGCTCCAGTATCGCCTTGTACATGCTCAACTGGATGCAGTAGTGATGATAGTTTATGTCATAGAAGTTTCCAAACGGTGCGTACATATTCGTAGTGTACGGTTTCGGTTCAAAATCAAGGTGGGAATTCGTTTTCCAGTCACCGATTACAAGCTTGTCCGATTCCTTGTCGTAAAGGAGGATATCCATCGTTCCGCAAATCAGGTGCTTCTTGTCATATACGGGAAGTTCGGTCCTGATGGGAACATAGCGTTCGGACAATTTTGTAAACAAAGCTTTACATTTAGTAATGCGACGGTCGAAATCAGCCTGAATATCGTCGTATTTGTAACGTTTTTTAAACTTGTGGGTATATGACTTTCTGGCCCACAGGTTTTCCATCACGCAGTGGACTTCATGGCCGATATTCTTTCCGTATTCGTTCTTGTCCTTCCACATGGCAAGAACTTCTTTCGCAGTGACAGTCCTGCCCAGTTGTTTGGACATCTTTGCGGCAGTAAACGGGGCTACTTCCTTGTCGTTGAACTTGTCGTGATACTCTTCAATTACGGTAGAAACGGACTTGTACACGTTACCCTCAGAATCGGTGTAACGGTGACCTTCATCCTCAAAATAGATATCTCGGAACGAACTCCAAAGGATGTCGTTTAATTCATATAAGTTAGGAACTTTTTTAGCCATGAGTTTCCCTTTTTTGTGGAAAGATACAAAAAAATTCCAGCTTGTCAACTATTACCCCTGAAAAAGTTATAAACTATTTTCAGTTAAGCATTGAGTACAAATATGGACAATAAACAACTTTTTAAGCAGTCTGCTGGCAAGATTCTTTCAAGAAACCAGCTAGAAGGCGTCATGCGGCTCCACAATGCCCTTTTCGAGGGCGTAAACGCAGAACAGGTGGCAGATACGGTGGCTGACGCTGTAAAGGACGCCGTTGAAGAATCTTTGGATTCCATTGCAGCCCAGCAGGTTGCAGACGACGTTTCCGAGGTATCTTCGATAACGTTTAGCCCCGAAGACCAAATCCGCCTGGAATCCCTGCTCGGCAGCATGAGCGACAACGAGAGGGTGGCGTTTTTCGAAAGTCTTGACGAGCAACAGGTACAAATCCTCACGGAAGGGCTCGGCTCTGTGGTGAAGACGTTTTTCAATTTCTTTACAAAAGAAGGACGAAAGGAAAATCGTTTCAACAAGTACAGCAAGCTTGCGAAGAAGGATGCCGCCATGACGAGCCAACTGGATAAATTCAGAAACCAGAATAACATCAGTTCGAAGACGGCCAATAAACTCGACAAGCTGATGACAAAGAGGGACAAGACCCGTCAAAAGATGAACGACATCAAGTACAAGGCGTCGAAGGACCCCGCAGAGTACCAGAGATTGGAGCAAGAAGGTCTGATAAATGGTTCCCGCAACCTTAGCCAAGAAACTATGGATGCCGAGAAAGCACGTCTGGTAACCGAGAGGGATAACGCTATCAATTCGGTTGAACAAAAATACAGGCCACAGCTAGATGCATTGGAAAAGCAGAAAGCACAGCGATTACAAGAGCTAAACGATAGTGAAAAGGCTCTTAACGACCTGTTGGAAAAGGAACGGAAAGCACCTGGAACCGTGCCTCAGTTACAAATTGATGACGCAAAGCGCAGGGTGGCAACTGCCAGACGCAACGTAACTACCAACAACAACAGGTACAACACTGCTCAGGCAAACTATAACGCCGAGCGTGAAGCGATTAACCAGAGTTTCGACCCGCAAATCAACGATATGGACAATCGAATCAATATGTCCCGTCAGGACGCTGGCAATTTCACATATGGCACAAACAGTGCACGGTTCAACAATGCCAACGTAGGTGGAGCAGCAGTCGGTGCTAATGGCGCACGCAATGGCATGAACGGACCGTTTGCAGACCCGTACATGAACCCCTATATGTGGGAAAGGTTCACGAGACGGTTCTCTGCGATGGGACAAATCCGCACTGCCCTGATAGGAAGCTGGAAAGCATTCAAGACCGCCCTCGGTCTCGGTGCAATCGGCGCGTTGGGATATGGTGGATACAAGGTATATGACTTCTTTGCGAACCCGCAAGAACTTGACCTGAACATTGGCGATGGCGACGGACGTATTCCGAAGAACGTCAAAACGGTTATCGGTCTCCTCGCTGGCGGCATTGGCGGAAGGGTAGTGGCGAAGTTCATTGGATTTGACGGCACGACTGGAAAGAACGTCGGTTCGCTACTTGGTGCCATCCTAGTTGCCTACTTCATGTTCCTGAACAACGGCGACGAGGAAAATGCAAAGGAAATGCTCGCTGAATACAACAATGCGTCATCGACAGAACAGGAAGCCATAGAAGAAGCGTTGAACTTTAACGGTCTTGGCGCAGCATTGAAACAAATGTACATTGAAAATTCGTCACTATAATGGTGTAAGGAGATTGCTATGAACAATATGCAGAAATACGACATCGCTCTTATGGAAGGTGTAAGTCCAAAGAGACTTGCCAAAAAACGCATGAAGGCATTTATCGAGGCGGTAAGCGAGGTCGCTCCCCGTGCTCTGGTGGAGGCTGTCGTTACGGCACACAACGCCCTGTTTGAATTTGCCTCAGGGAGAACCCCTAGTGGAGTCCGTTTCGTTACGGGTAGATTCTCATCGGACCCAAGAAAGACAAACGGCTGGGGAACCCAGACCGTCTACAACGGAAATGACTTGGTCGCAACGAATTCCAGTATAAAGCCTCCTACATCTGGCGGAACTGACTGGCACAAGCAAACCAACACGGGTTCCGCAGCATACCGTACGTATGACGACGTTCATACGTACCAGACACGTCAGAGGATTGACCCTCGTGGCTATGGGCCGTCTTACAACGTAAGAATGGATGACCCGTGGGAACGCAGAAGTTACTACGAAGTTCCGCAGCAACATCAACCGCCTCCTCCACAGCCAGTTCCGCAGGCCGTACGTCAGCAGGCGCCGCAGCCAGCTCCTAAACAGGAATGCCCTCCGGTTTGCCCAGAACCTGCTCCAGCGCCTGCTCCCAAGCAATCTGAGGAAAACCGTGCCACCAAGACCGTACAGAACGTTCCAGAACAGCCAAAGAAGACGCCAGTAGCACAGTATAAATGGAACCCCAAAGACTTCCAAGAAATTCAGGGCGAAGGTTGCAGCGAGACTCACAAGTTTGTTATCAACCTCGTGTCATACAACAAGAACAACCGTGGTGCGGCAATGTCAACCGCTAGGTATCTTGCACAAGAAGAGCATATCCCTGGCATTTACACATACCAGTACAATGGACTTGCACAGAACACAACCCGTGAAGACGTATGGCGTGTTCGTATCGGTTACTTCAAGTCTAGGGCCGCTGCACGCTACTTCTTCCGCAAGTATGTATTCCCACATGTTGGCAAGCAGTTCAACTGGTGGGTTGGAACATGCGATGGAGAAAAGGGCGACCGTAGGATGAAGCCAAACACGTTCGCCCTCGGAAAAAACATCAAAGAGAGTGAATGCGTTGACACCTCGTCTGCAAATCAGAGTTCCGAACAGCCTCAGCAGAATACGGCAGAAACCAAGGGAGCACCGCAGGCACAAGCTGCACAGCAAACTTCCAACACCGCACCGAAACAGGGCGCATCAACGGAAGTCGGCGATAAGCCAATCATGGACCTAGTTAACGGAAAGTAAGGAGTTAAACATGGCAACGAAATATATTCTTCTATCTAAACAGACCAACAAGCCTATCGACAAGAGACCATACACGCTGGACCAGCTCAAGGAGAAGGTGTACGCAATCAAGCAGGAACAGAACCTGAACAACGAACAGATGAACGAAGCTTACGGTTATCTTGAAATCGATGACGGTCTACCAGATGAACAGAACACTTCCGCTCCGACCCGGTCTGGTGACGACGAGTTCAAGTCAACAGAAAACAACGATTCCAAGTACGCATTTGCCCAGAATAACGACATTTCTTCTGCAAAGCTTAGTGACGACGCTGCTGGATGGAACAGGATACTCGATGACGTGAAGGTGCCATCCTCAATCGATTTCGCCAATTACAAGGAATACCTTACACTCAAAGAGGACGAAAAAGGAAACTGGGCAATCCAGAAAAACGCAATACGAGTCCTGTACTTGTATAACGAATTCTTGAAGTTTTATGCCGAATGTACAAATGGAAACGTTCCGTCTGGGCTTCGTGGATATCTCAGAACAAGAAACGCATGGTTACCAGGGATACGGCCTTTCAATACTGAAGCATCCCTTGATGTTATTAAAGAGGACATGGAAGACACCCTCGATGATATGTTGGACCACCTTAAAGATTTCTTGGTAGGTAACGACCCGGCAAACGCTCGACAGGAAGTATATGACGAAATTGGAAACTTCGACGATGAAATCAGAAACATTCAAGCATTGTTCCATAACTTGTCTTATATGCAGTTCGACAATGATGCCGTTGCAATGGCAAAGAACAACGAAGCGTTCAAGAGATTCTGTGGAGACAAGACGCCCACAACTAAACTATTGGCAAAGTACTTCATGGAAAAGGCAACCAAGCAGTACCATCTGAATAGAATCAAGATGGACTTCACGAAGGAAGACAGCACTCCAGAGTGGATGAGCCCAGAAGACCAAGAATCTGAAAATGTTCGTTTGAGCGATGATGTCAACGACTATCTTGAAACGAAGGATGCCAACGTTCTCAACTTCAAGCAGACGAAGATTCTTGATGAAAAGAACGCTCAGGAACTCGGCAAAATCAAGAAAGATTTTCAGAGCGGCAACATGACACAGCAACAGGCTCAATCAGAAATCAACAAACTTGTGTCTCTCTCACGAACCAAGCTAAGGACTGCACTTAAACTGTTCTTTGAGTTCATGGGAATCAAGGACACAGACATAATGAACAAGTTTGCGTCAGGTTTGGGCCGTCTCGATGAAAACGAGTACAACGAGAAGTGGCTTTCTCTTGTAGAACACTACAAGGAAGCCATGGGTAATAAAATCAAGATGTACACGAAAGCACATTCTGGTGACATGTCTGACGAGAACCTAGACCTTTGCGTACAGGAACTCAACGGACTTTTCAACGTCGCTGCCGCGATGGAGAAGGACATTAATGCGAAGAATGGCGAGCAGCTGTTGAGGGACGTACAGCAGATTTGCGACTGTCTCGCAAAGGTCAAGAAAATGACCGCCGATGCAAAGAAATCTTTCGCAAAGTAATAAATCTATTTAACTCAATGCAACAAAGAAGCGGTCCGAAAGGGCCGCCTCTTTTGTTTACGCCTGGTTTTCCAATACTGCACGAAACACGGTTCGAACGTTTCGGCTATTCCTATTTTCTTCAGAACACCTCCGTTTAGAACAGGTCGCACATCATTTCAGTCTGGTCTTCCTCGATGTTCTCACCCCAGCCAACGGCCTTGAAAAGACGACCGAGGATGTTGGACACGGTGACCTTCCAGTGGCCTTCCCAGTCTGGTGTAAACAGTTGGAGAAGACGGGGAGGAACGGTATCGCCAGTGTAACCGATAGAGGTTATGCCGAACGGGTTATCACACACCTTTATGTACTTCATCTTGTCGCCAGCGTGTATCGGCTCGTACGGAATCTTCATGAGTTCCTTGTCGTTCAAGATAAGGTAGTTCCATACCGATGCAGCCTTTCTACGCCAGTCGATTTTCTTCAATTCTTCCTTCGGGAAGTTAATCATTTCAGTGTACTCAGGCGGTTCTTCCTTGACACCTGACGGGCAGGAAATATCGAGATAAGCATGGTCGAGAATCTTCTGTGTGTACTCGTCCTTGATTTCGACGACACGTTTACGCAGGGTTTCCCTATCCATCGTATCGAGCATGAGTTCCACCGTGTTCATCATACGTTCACGGGAGAACATGGTCGTAGACGAACGCACGATTTCAAGGCCAGTGATTGCGTAGTGCGGGTGGATAACGAGGTCTGGTGTCTTCTTGTCAAGGTACACGATGTCTTCGTTGGATTCAGCCACACAGATGTATTTCTTCTTCGCCGTCACAATGGTCTTGTAAATGCACTTTTCGCGTTTCAGGAACAGTTCGTTTGTACGATATCCCCAAGACGATGCGTAGCCAAGCATGTACTCATCCAGCTTCTCTTCGAGGATAGATGCGTCAAGCATACGGCAGAAGTCGGTAAGCCTGTAACGGTTGATGATGACACGGAACCGCTTGTTCGAAATCATGCCGTCCTTGTACATAATCTGCAGCTTGGAGAACTTGTACTTGCTACCCTTGATTTCCTGAGGCTCCCTGTTACTCGGCTTGTCATAGACATCAGGGCAATATGTATGGGCCATGAGGGCAAAGTGCTTCTTGTAGGCCATCTCGTTGCCAGCGTCGAAGTCATCCTTGTGGATAATCTGGTGCCCGTCATAAACGACAACCTGAACCTTCTTGCCCTGGTTCTTGCTGAACTCTTCGTAGATGTCGTCGAACTTGGCATAGAACGAGTCGGTATCACCGTGGGACATTCTTCTTTGCAGGATGTCTCCCGTGATGTCGTAACCCCATTCGGTAGCCTTTTCAACATCGTCGAAGTCAACGTTCGCTTCGTTCCAGAAAATCTCACCGCAGTAGTCGGGGTTGATTTTCGGAGAGTAACCGAACGTATCGATGAAACGCTGGTCATGCGATAGGTCTTTGTTGATGTAGTCGGCAAGGTGCTTACAGGTGTACTTGATGAGCCTCTGGCCGTAACCAGTAATTGAAGCAGCATTGTCGATATCGTAGAATGCGAAGAACGGAGTACCGAGCAATCCGTACAGGGAGTTACCAAGCACCTTGTACACCTTCTGCATCATATCGTAAATGTTCATCAGTTCTTCGTTACCGTCCTTTTCGGCCTGCTTCTTCTTAATCTTGAGTTCGGCACGACCGTTGAACAGCTTTCTAGTAACCTGAGGAACGATACCTTCCACATCCTTTCGGTAGAACACCTGATATTGCCCGTTGTGCGTCCAAGGCGACCTGATGAGAACCTTCTTTTCCTCTTCGGTCAGCACGTAGTCGATAGGCTTGATAACCTTTGTTTCAGGGCTGATGTTGAACGTCATCATGATTGACGGATAAAGGCTTCGGTAGTCGTACGACACCTCTATCTTGTAGAAACCTGGGACTGAATACACGAAGGCACCAGGGTATTCCTCCTTTGCAGTAGGCCTGTACACGGGGAACACCATGTTCTGCTTGTGAAGGTGGTTCAGGACGAAGCCAACCATCATCTTCTTGGATTCAAACACTGATGTAATCGGCACTCGTGCCTCCGCAGAGGACATAAGTGCAAGGTCGAACATCTTTGTCTTTGTCTGGATTTTTCTACATAGGACACCGTCTATCACGTTATAGTAGCCGAACAGTGACGGGTACGTTTTCCACGACAGGTATCCGTCTGGAAGCGGAACCTTTTTCTCGCCGACTTCCTTTTCACCGATTGCATCGAGTTTGTAACTCGGCTCTTCGGAGAAGGTGGATTTCTTGTAAAGCGCGAGGAAGTCCATGACTTCCGTTCCAGCAACGTGGAGTTCACGCTTCTTGTCGTCGAAGTACGCCTTTTCGTGTCCCTTCGGCATTCTCGACATAAGGTTGATAGGGATTCCGAGTTTCTTTGCACGGCGGGCTGTGTACTCGGTATCGTACGAAAAGTTCCAACCAGAGAGGATATCGACCTTGTGCTCTCGGATGTAGTTGAATGTGCCTGTCAGAAGTTCCTGCTCTGTCGCACACTTGACATAGGTACAGTTCAATTCCTTGTACTTTTCCAGAGTCTCCTCGTCGATATCGAGCGTACCGAACTGAACGGAATATTCTGCAAAGTTAAGGATAATCAGGTTAATCGGATATTCGGCCAACCAAGGGACAGGGAACCTACCCTCGGTCGACACTTCGATATCCATAAAGCACAGGTTGATGTCCTTGATGTTCGGATGCTCAATGTCGTAGCCTTCGTACTGCTGTTGCAGGAAGCGGCATCGGGGGTCAATATCAATCTCGTTGAAATGGTTTGTCGAACCCTGATACTGTCTCTTGATTTCCTTTTCTTCGTTATGCGAAAGGTAAAATTCGTAAACATCGTTTCCGAAGATGTCCTTCATCCCGCACTCTACGGCCCCGTATTCGCCAAGCCTGTTCGTATACGAACGGTGTCTGACCGGCAATACCTCGCTCGTGCCGTCCACATACCACATGTACATCTGGTCGTTGGCCGTATCGTGGTAAATCGTAGACCACATCTTCTTCTTTGGGAGTTCCTGTGTTTCAGCCATGACGCACCCCCTATTTATTAACGTTCAGCCTCAGCTTGCTTTCAGTATCCGGGTCGAAGTGCCCCGTCTTGCTGTCGTAGAAAATCTTTGCGGGGATTTTCACGTCGGGCGCGAACAGCAGTGCAATATCCATACCGTTTGTACACCTGTAAATGACTGACTGCCCGTTCGCATCAAGTATCGAACACTTGGTATCGTATGTCCGCTTCGAGAACGCGAACGCAGCCAGTACAGCAACAATAAACAGCATCTTTCTCATAACTACCTCATTTAATTAGCTATTTTACAAACAAACTAACTGTATCTGCCGAAATATACATACAGTTCCCCAAACGGTCAAGGGGCTTTCTTAATGCAGCTCACAATCTCCTTGCAACGCATAATCCTTCGGCGTGGAACCCATTTCGGAGGGTTGCTGCAGTCAGCCGTGCATATCCACAGCATGTTGTCAACGGGGATTTCCCTCGGCTTCGGAATCTCGTCGAAAACCATGTCCGAAAAAATGATGATGCCCGAATACTTTCCCACAAGTTTATTATCCCTGAGCATGTCGAATACGCACTGCGGGTTCGTCCCCCCACGTCCCGTCACGTCGAATCTCTTGCGGGACCCACCCGGCTTGAACGTCATCGGAAGGGTGCATTTGCAGTCCCACCACGAAAAGTCTATCTTGGCGCCAGTGGCAATCTTGGCTATCAAGCACCCTGCATCGGACAGGTCTTCATCGGACATCGAACCAGACGAGTCTGCAGCAAGGAGCAGATTGCAGTCGTAAACGGAACGATGACCTGGAAACAGCAGGTTGTAACGCCTGTTCTGCCTCGTCCTCGTCGATTCCGTACGCTGCGAGACTACGGTGCCGATGAACGAACGGATGATACGCCTGTGGTCAACGGGAGGCTTCTGCGCGGCAAGTATCTTCATCAGGATGTCACCCGCGCTCAGTCCCCAGCTGGTACCTGCAAACCCGCCGTTTTCTTCCAGATGCTTCGTCTCCAATGCAATGTCGCTCGCTACGGTCTCGTTAGGACTCCAGTTGTCTGAACGGGTGTCGTCGCAGAAGTAGTCTTCTAGGGCTTCCTGCGGCGTTCCTGGCCTTTCTCTGTCCTCACCGCAACAATCTGATGTTTCGGACTGTTCCGCATCCTCATCGGAGTCGCCTCCATCGGAATTGTTGACCGCCCGTTCCATCCACATTGCAACCTTCTCGTGGTAATCGCAATCCCCGTCCCATTCCTTTCCAGTCTCGTTCTTGTACAGAACCTTTCCCTGCTCGTAGTAGACGTTGGCCTTGCTATTGTCGAGAGCGTTAGGAAAAGATGTTCCTGCCAAGGTAAGACAGCCCCTCGCCATCGAGTAGCAGATGATGTCGCTAGAAAGTAGGTTGAACTTGTTGTCAACGGCACGCTTGGTGACATGGTGCAATGCGATGCGGGAAGCCTCTATGTAGAGAATTTTTGCAAGGTCATTTATGTCAATCATGTCCACCCAACGGCTGTTCGCAACCAGATAAAGTTGGCCGGGCATGTGGGCGTCAAGCATCAGCGTCTTCGTTCGACCGTCCTCGATTAGCGGCTGTGCCATGTTTATGTAGCACAGGGCGGGAGCGTTCACCGAGCCAAGAATCGTCTTTGCCTGTTCTATCTTGTATAAAGCCGACATTAGTTAACCTGATTGAACTCGCTGAAACTCGCTTTCAACATTTCCTTTTTTTCCGCACCGACATGTTCCCTGAGGAGGGAAAGCCAGTTACCCCTGTTCTCTGAAATCTGGAATACAAGGTGTATCAACTGGAAGTTGTACATCTGTGCCCTTATCTCGGACTTGACGGCAAAGTAGAAATACCAGAAGTTCAGCGACATTTCCTTCGACTGTTTTCCTTTACCGTATGCATCGGCCATCTTTTCGATAACCTCGTCACTCAACTTTGTAAGCTGCGGAACGCTCATACCGTCGATGATGCCCTTGTAGTTCGCCCAGTCGCTTTCCTTCGCTTTCAGAACCATTGCAGCATCGAGCATGCTGCCATTCTTCCTGAACCATTCGGTAAAGGTCTTGGCCATGTCAGGGCCAAGGGTAGAAGTCGCGTCTATCAGCAGGGTTTCCATGCCTCCATCAACCGTGTTTCCATCGGCATCGACATAATCCCCCGCCTTGTACGCATTGTCGAAAAGACGGGCGAAGTTTTCCCAAGAACGTGGGTTGGCCGTGTTTTCATCTTCGGAGTCAAGCTCGGTGTCATCCACGTACAGGGCGTTGTTGTGACCCGAAATGAAACGGCAAACGATTGGGTTGATGCCAGCGCCTGCCGCCCATTTGAGCCAATAGTTCGCATCAACTTCGACACGGTACCGGGCGAATCGGGTGTACAGCGCACGGTTAAGCGGCATGACTTGGTTGGAGTCAACATTGGACGGATTGATAGCTAGGACGACACGGGAGCCTTCTGGAAGGGTAAACCCGTTGAACGACTGCTCGGGAGAGCACATCTTCATCAAGGCCGCAATGATTTCCCCCTTGGCCCTGTTGATTTCGTCGATGAATACGAGCTTCGGCCTGTCACCATCCATCCAGTCAGGTTTCGTATGGTGGTGGACATGGTTTTCAATTTCAAGCAAGCCGATAAGGTCGCCTGAGTCGCCAGACTGAGAACAGTCAAGCACGACAAGCTCCAATTCCAGAATCCTTGCTAGCGAACGGCAGAACTGGGTCTTTCCAACACCAGGGGGTCCGATAAGCAAGGCAGGAGTCTTGCACCATAAACGAGTGATTCTCTTCTCAATAACGCCAAACTGCATCAATTCATCCTTGACGGCAAGGCTTCCGCCGCCATCATTAAATTATCTTATTTTTAGGCGGTTCCGACACGGGCTCAATCATATACGGTGTAACGTACACACCAAAGACAGACGGCCTGACGTAATACCGCGTGTCGATTAGAATCGGCTGGTCCGAACCGTGCTTGCACCATGTTATGTAACTGGATTGAATCAGATGCTGGGTAAACAGGAGGAACTTGACACCGCTGAAATAGGTTGCGAGAACATAGGTGAGAACCGTCTGGTCAAGCCGTGCGGACGAGCAGTCAACGCCAGTAAGCTTCAGGAAAGACCATGTGATGTCGTCGATTATGTTCACAATCTTGACATTCTGGCGTATGATTACTCCAGACTGGAACAATACGGACTTGTTGAAGCCAGTCTTCCCGAACAGTTTCCGCTGTGCGGTCACTTCCTCTGGCGAAAGCCCACGGGCAGTCTGCCACGCACGGAGTTCCTCATAGACATTCGTCCTGTAAGGATGTATGGCGAGCCCGATGTCGGAATTGGAGTTCACGAAGTCGTCGTACAGCTTGTCAAGCGGCTTGTTAATCATCATGCTCGCATCGACATAGATGGAAACCATCGTGTCGGCGAACTCGAAGGTATGGTAGCGCACGTAGTTCAGAATCCCGATGACATCCTTGATTCCTTCGAGGCAGGGATATTCGGAAATGTGGTGGACATCCCATGTCTTGCTCTTCAGTTTCTTGTTGTCGGTTATCAGCAGGTAATGGACATCTGGCTTCGAGTGCTTGACTTCCCTGACGGGTTCATAATCGTCAAGGATGCACTCGATGACAGTGTACTTGTACACTTTACGAGGAGGCTTGATTTCCTTTGCAGGCTCACTTTTTGGTGGTGTGTCTGCGGAACCTATCAGACGCCTCAGTAGCGACGTTAATCCATTTGCCATCGGTAAGAAGACCCTTCACAGTTTCAATCATGTTGTTATAGGAGGAATACACCACGGAGTCGCCAGCATAGTCGTCGTTCTTGGACGGTTCGCTGACGATACACTTCCCGTTGATTAACGGGTAGAACATGCGGACGATTTCCTGACACTGGTACTGCGGGAAAGCGTGGATGTTCAGGATAATCTTGGAATGGGCGATAAGGAAGTCAAGCGCGGGGCCTGTAATTCCCGTCGCAGTGATGATTGCCCAGTTGCGGTGTGCAGCCCTCATCTCGCCTATCAGCTTGGCCCTTCTCGGGGTTTCCTCGCCGTAGAACAGGACATCGTACAGCATTTCATCGGGTTTCACCTGTTCCAGTGTCTTCAAAGACTCGACCCACTTAATAGGATGGTAGCTGGCCCTGTACCCGAGGACGTCGGAAAAGAACTTGACGTTCTCCAGGTTGTAATCCCATATCTCGTCGGCACGGGAAAACCAGCCCCTAGTATTTGCATTCAACCACGGGCTTCCAACATAGAGTTGCTCCAAGTTGTAAACCACCAGCTTGTAATCGGGATGTTTCTTTTTCAGGGCGAGCGCTTCGGAACACTGCATGATGTTGTAGCCTAGCACGACAATGACTTTCTCGTACTTCGGCTTGTCGCAGAGTTCCTTTAGCATAGCCTTGACCTGTTTGAACACAAACGGGTGCGGGTCAATGATAATCATAAATCAAATCCTGCTCAATTTGCACGTAATCAGCTAAAATATAATCAATCTTTCCGAATTTGGCAAGGCATTCTACCATTCTTCTTTCGGCATCGGCTGAAACGGGCACACCTCAGCCTTGATGTCGGGGTTATAACACTCGGCTTTGATGGCAGGGTTATGGCATTCTGCCTGATACACGGGGTTATAACCTTCGGATTTGAAAACTGATTTCAGTTGAGGTTCGTTAGATTCGTATGGAAGCATGGGTTTCCACTTGACAAAATACACAAATAAAATATATTTATATTGTTCGGACAAACAACAAAAAAAGGAGTTTCCGATGTGCTCTCTTGAAAACGCTATCGAAACACTGGAAAAGAGTGCATTCATTTCCCACGAATTGTTCAAGATTCTGTTGGACAACTACAGTATTAACCATACGGATGATGAAGTTCAGCTCCTATTGGACAACGACGATATTGGCCTTGCCACCAACGGAGAAATCGAAATCTTGCTGCATGGCCTGAGGGATGAAAACGAACAGCTCGTTAAGGACAAGGAACGCCTGAAAGAGGAAATATTGGCCTTGCAGGGTTCTGCAAACGCTTTCCAAATCAGCAAGTGCGAATCGTGTCAGGAATCGCAGAGGGCGGACAAGGAACTGACTGAGTTAAACAAGTTGGTGGATAAGTACAACGAGCTCGCACACAAGTACAACGCGCTCGAATCCACTAAGCTTTCCCAAATCGAAGTGCACCACTTCCCCGACGAAATCCCGAGCATCCCTAAAGACGATACCTGTGTCAGCCTCTACTTGTTTCCGTACAACGAAACCGACGACCTGCCATGCAACCTGAACGACAGCAGCCTCTGGTATCAGTTCGAAATCGACAAGGCCTTCCGTAAGGGTAGCAAGCCCTGCTATTTCATTTACGCAAGCGACGTGAAAGAGGCAATCAAAACGGCGGTCAACGCGAAACGACGGTCATTGACTGTCGATGACCGTGAAGAAAAGAAGGTATAACATGGATATCAAACAACTGATTAAAAAATCGTGGAAAACATTCTGGGGCTGGTTTGAAGCGGTAGACGATATCGTCCAGAAATCCGACAGGCCCGTGACAGAATCGTCCGAGATTACCAAGCACGGCAATCCGTACTTCGACTTTAAGTGCCCGAGATGCGGATGCGAGTTCAAGACGAAAATCACAGAATGCAAGACACGGGAAGTCCAAAGCGAGCACAACATCAGCGGCACCGACACATGGATACCCGAGGTGCTTGTGGACTACTACACGTTCTGCCCCGAATGTCGGGTCAAGTGCTGGAATGACGGAACGGCAAAAACAAAGGCAACCCATCTTGGTTGCCGTACACCAGACATGGGGGAATAAACATGGGCAGAAAAGCACTTCCATATAAAGAACGCAAAATGCCGCAACAGGGAGACACTTTCCGCTTCTGGATGATATTCGTAATGCGGGATATCGACGGAGATATCACTACCAGAGGATGGCTGCAGAAGGTTCGCTTCTGTGAGTGCTGCGACAACCCTGCTACGGGAACGCATTACTCATCGCTTGGTCAGGCGGAAAGGATATGCAAGGCCCTTCACGATTCGTATGGGGACACCTACATCCCCCGTATAATCGAATGTTCGGCAACCCAGCTAACAGACAGCGTTCCTGAACTGAGAGGACTGATATGAATGTATGTGACCGTTGCCGTCGCTATGCAACATCCTGTTGCCGAAACTGTTTGTATTTCAGCGAAATATACGGAAGCATCACTGGGGACTACTATGGCGAACAGGTTTCCGACGAGGAAGCGTACCGAACTCTCAACGAGATGTACCCAGAGGATTTCCACAGCCCGTTCGTAACCAAGATGATTCGGGCCTACCGTTTCGTCTCACGTGTTCTCATGCCGTTCCTGATTTACGAAAAGTGGAACCGACCGAGGCAATGCGTGAAGGGAAAGCATTACTATCAGTCAACGTTAAGCCAGTCCGAGCTAACGGCATTGTTAACTGTAAACAAGGACGAAACGCTACCGTTCTAACAAAAAGGAGTCAATCATGCAACAATTCTTCAACAAGATGAAATCAGTTATCTGCTCTGGCATCATGGCCAACAGGGTTAATATTAACGGGAAGACATATACAGTTCCCAGCGGCTCGTCCATCACAATCGAAGGAGACAAGGTCACTATTGGCTCTCAGACAATCGGCATCGAGGATAAAATCATCAATATCACTGTAATGGGCGACGTAGGCACCGCAATGTCCACCTCTGGCCAAATCAAGGTTACTGGAAACAGCGGCAACATCCAAAGCACGAGCGGAAACGTATCCGTCGAGGGAAACGCCGATAGCATCAACACCGTATCTGGCAGTGTCAAGGTGTTGGGCAAGGTAGAAGGAAACATCAGCACTGTGTCTGGAAGCATTTTACATTGAGGCAAAAAATGAGTAAAGAAGCAAAATTCGCATGTTATTTCATCATCGGACTCGCCTGTCTGGCGATTGTCATTTTGGGTGGATGCGTAGATAATAGCGCCATACAGGGAGAAATCTACCACGAGGGCACCATAATCGTCAAGACAAACTGTACAACGGTCCTTCGTGTTGAAATGAACCCTAATCAGGTCATAGTAGAGAGCATTACTGGTGAATACGGCAACCGTCTCGTACAGGAAAAATACCAGTATGCGAACGACGGCAAGTACCGTATCGAACGCAAGAAATGTAAAATTTAAAGTATAAACTGTAGGGGAAACAAGTTTGGATTCCCCTATGCAACCACTGTACGAATATGTATGCCACATGAAAGGCCACCGCAACTCAAAGGGCGAACTGGCCGAGTGGGTCATCAAAAGTCACGAAACAGGAGAAATCCTGTCTTCGCACAAGTCCGAGAAAAAAGCGAAAGAACGCCTGCAACAGATGCACATCTTCAACGAGGCTGCCGACAGCGCAGGATATCCGAAACTGTACCATATCTGCGGTTACATGACAGGGCTGGACGATGATTCCCTCAGAAGCATTCTGACTACTGGCCTTCGCATCCACGATAACGGGGAATCGAATTGTATATGGTTTTCAACGCGAAAGCCATTCATTGACGATGTGTTTAAAGCGCCATTGATTGTATCGCTTGAATGCGCCCCAGAAAACATCAAAAAATACCGTATAGACGAATTTGATGTACGAAATCAATCAAGTGCAATCAACGTTCGCGAAAACGTTCCTATGGAAGACCTGAACATCGAACAGCTCATGTGGGGACGCATACACAAGGGTGAGGGAACCCGTATATATCCATTAACATTCACCAAATCCTATGCAGATTTCGAAAAATGGCAGCGATTCGACAAGGACTTGCAGGCTATCATTTATGAAGACCTGTTCAACATGTGGGCAAGGGACGATATTGCAAAACGTGGTTTCAACCCAGATTTGAACAGATTGAAGGAAATCATGGGTGACCGCCTGACTATTACAAACTTCATGGAAACGAAAAGTGATAAACTATTGGGTGAAACCACCTATGGTACAAATATGGACAAGAGAGTAAAGATTTTTTTGGAAGGAGTAAGCCGTCTCGGCCTCAGTGCAAACCAGCTCGATACAATCGGAAAAATAACCAAAGCTTGCATGGAAGGTGTAGGCGATGGCATCGATACCCAAGATATCGAACCTAATGTTGACGAACTCGATGAGTATACGGACAATCCACCCGAAACAGTTGACGAAATAGAGGAGGAAGATGAGCATGAACTTACAATGGACGAAATGTACGACAAGCTCATCGAACAAGGCGTTTCCAAGGAGACTATCAACATAGTCACCGACATTATCGGATGGAATACTGACTCAATGCTAAAAATTCTGGAAGCTGCAACTGGATACACATCATTTGACCAGTTGTCTGAGTTCTAACTCAATCATAACAGATTATCAAAAAGGCTTCCAACATGATTGGAAGCCTTTCTTTTATGCCTTGGGTGCCAAACCATTGTATTTGAGATACTTTTCTAGGTCATGCGCTTTACTGTAAATTCCGTCACAAAAAATAGTGGGCAGGAAGATGCCACCCTTTAGGGTGGCTTAGGAATGCCAACGAGAACACTTTGGGAACACGTTTCATCGGGGGAGGTGCGGGAGAAGTCTTCTTAGGCATCTTCAATGGATTAAGCTTGTACTTGTTCGGTGCGTTCGTCGTCATTTTAGTCTCCTTTCGGTACAGCGCCAACTTTATGTTCACGTATGCACTTAGCAACAAATTTGTCTAGCTGCTTGTAGCTAGGGTTGTGAATCTCTTCGATGATTGTCTGTGAAGCATTACTGCCATGCGGTGTCTTGACAAGTCTTGCACCCACAACATATACGTATTTTTGCGAACATGTAAACGGAAACGTCGCCACGTCAGTGTTCTTCACAATCTGCACCCTGTAATCCTGAGCACCCCATGTGATGAAAACATCGGGGTCACGGAAAAGCAACCTGTACTTTGCAGCAATGTCCTGAACCTCGGGAAGACGGATTTCCTCTACGATGATACAACGGGGTTCATACCCATTCTTGTCAGCGTCAAGTCTCAAGTTGTGCGATTTACAGAACTCCTCTGCTTCCTCCTTTGTGGGGAAGGCAAGACCCATGCTTCCGTCACGGAACCACCCAAGTCCCTTCGAGCCCATCCCCAAGCAGTCGTGCAGGTCGCTGCACAGACACGGTCCCTTTACGCTTCTTTCGACATAAAACATAACAGACTTCTCCTTGCCGTCTAACACGGCTCGTTGTCGTACAGCCATTCCAGGAACCTGACTACGGGATTGCTCCACTTTTCCCCATCCATCGGTTTCGGACAGCACATCATGACTAACTCGGAAAGCATAGCCAGACCACGGGAAACCAGACGGAATACGATGTAGACTGCGGCTAAAGGAAGCACAATGATTGACAGGAGCCATACGTAAGCCTTACTGAAACCGTAGGTATGCTTCCAGTACATGTAGTAAGCGAACATTACCGTTTCAATAACAAGCATTGCAACGGAAAACTGGAAACATGCCGTATCCGCATCATAACACAATAAGTTGAGAGTCCACATGCCAGCCCAGAAGATATACTTGCATACGGTATCGACGACGCAAAGTGACGGTATCGATTCCAACAGCTTAACAATGTAGTTCATACAGACCCCAATCAGCACCTGTGCATGCCGCGTTCGAAACGGAAATGCTCAACGATGTCGATTTCCTTGCCTTCATCGTCGAAGTACTTGAAGTTGCACGAGTTGTATGGGTGCGGGTCCCCGACAAGGTATACCTGGGTATAGCTGCTGTGGATGACACAGTAGTCGACCGCGTATTTCTTGCCGACAAGCAAATCCTTCGGGTCGTCCGTAGCTCCCCAATGATTGTACTCGTTGCTAGTGCACTCGGCCTTGATTGACGTTTCTCTCATGGTTTAGACTCCTTTTTCTCGTTTTTATCGCCTGCGATTCCAAGCCTGCGTTTGATATCCTGTTCGAGCTGACTGAAGTTGTAGCAGTAACCCTTCGCTCGTACCACGCCTCCCGTTACCGTATACTCGTCGGGAAGCCACGGGTCCTGCTCTTCATGAACGACCCTGATATGGAACCCTCCGCAAAAGATGTGGTACTCGGAGTCGAGGACATAGAAGGAACTGTGTTCGACACCCGCACGAACCGGCTTGTCGCAAACCTTGTTGAGACGGGAAACCAGCTTCGAAAGCTGGACCTTCAGTTCGGATGTTCCCTTGTCATTCTCGAAACACTTGATGAGTTCGCTCTTGGTCATTCTTTGGCATCCTTTGTATGTTTGTATGTGCTTGATTAAAATATAGATAATAAAATCGGGAGTGTCAAGCCCTATTTGTACTTAATTTTCAAAATTGTCAGTACGGCTGTCAACAGGGTTGCAACACCGTAATTGAAATAGATTGGATACTGCCACAGCCCCGTCTTCATGTTCGTGTAGAAGACGAACACGGCACTGAATATGTTCCCGCAGAAGGCGAACACGAGGAACATGCCGCTAATGTCCTTGCACGACTTGGTACGGTAGCACTTGAATATCTGGGGAGCCAGGTTGATTGCGAAGAAGAAGGCACCGAGGATGCCCGAAAGCCAGCAAAGCGTTTCTGTCATAGGTCGAATTGGGATTTACTCTATTAGTTTATTGCCTATATGTAGCAAATTTCTGCTCGAATGTCAACAGGAGAAGAAAAGATATAAACTAGAAAGGTATTGGCACAAGGAGATTATCATTATGGCATCATTTCTTGAAGACCTGCTGAAGAAGATGAATAACGCACCCCACGTTGGCATCCCGCCTGTTACTAACCCGAAGGTGCCGACAAAGGTGGAACGAGATGCTGCTGAATATGCCGCAAGAAAGAAGAATGTGCCTGACCAGATAGTCAGAAACGGGACGTTTCTGTCAGAACTGTTCGAACAAATGAAGAATGCACCACACCCAGTAATGACATGCGCGGACACAGCGTTCAAAAACAGCTATACACTAAGCCCAGCCGAAGTCGCCGCAACAAACGCCAAATTAGAAGCATTTATGCAAATGCTAAGAGAGAAGAAGGCTCAACGTAAACAAGAACATTTCGCTGCGTTGGGTACCAAAACGAATACAACGGAAAATACCATAGAGGCATGATGAATTACGATATAATACTTTCGTTTACATCTTGGAAAGGAAGGATATATGATACTTCCTTTTTATTCGTCTTGCTTTCAATGCTGACGCAAAAGACGACTTTCAAGTATAAAGTCGTGCTTGTACTGTCAACGGACGAGTTCAAAAATAAGGAAAAGGATTTGCCGCCAAAGATTGTCGAATTGAACGAGCTCTGCGATTGGTTTGAAATAATTTGGACAAAGGAGAATACAAAGGCGTACAAAAAGTATTTCCCTACACGGAGAGCATATCCTAACGAAAACATCTGCGCATTGGATGATGATTCTCCGCTGCATTCTGATTTTGTAGAACGATTCTGCAAGTTGCTTAAAGACAACCCCGATAAAATGATTATCGGAACAGACCATTTCGCAAACAACAAGTCCAATACGATTAGATGTGTAAGGTTTGGCGCGGCATGTTTTAGGCCACATTCGTTATATGACTTGGATGAACGGTTTGGACGAAATTATTTTCTCGACCATGATGATGAGTATTTCGCATTGTTGTCCGTTTTAGCGGGAGCACATTCAGTAAGAGTCGATATACATAGGTATATCCAGGTTGATAGATTTCAGCAGAACCATAGGCTAGCAACCGTAGGTCAACTACGGTACAACAATCTTCGGAGTCTATGGGATAAATGCTTTAGGGAACATCCAGAGTTGCGGGATTTGTACAATAAGAACAAGAATATAAAAAACTAAACTCTTCATAAGGAGAGCCACATGGAAACATTTGTAGACATCCTTTTACGCAAGATGAAGACTATGCCTAACGTAGATGTTTCCACTATACAGAGACAACCTGTTCCCTCCACTACTGACAATAATACGCAAACTATCAAAGCTAGGCAAAGACAAATGCCACACTTTTCTTTTGGTAAAGGTAAGGTTTTGGAACAACCAAAGTCCAAAGTACAAGTAAACAATAAGGTAGAGGTTCCTAAAAAAACTGTTTCCGTCAAGAAAATATCAAATACTGCACCAAAGGATAACCAAAGCGGCGACGACACTATCGAGCTTTACCAAAAGTTCATTGACAACCTCATAAAGAAGAAAAAAGATAAGCAGAGGAAAGCCATTGTTGAGCATCCTGAATATAACAGGGATACAAACCCATACCCTTCGTTTGGCAAGAAGTATGATGGAGAAAAAGCGGTTATCAGCTTGACTTCATGGAAAGCCAGAATAAATACGGTGTACTTAACTTTGGAGAGTTTGATTCAGCATTGTCCTGGTTTCCATATAGTCTTGGTATTATCAGAAGAAGAATTCCCTAAGATGTGCAAATCACTTCCTGAAACTTTGATGAGACTTGTCAATACAAAGAAGATTGAGTTGTTGTTTGTATATAAAAATTATAAAAGTTTTAAAAAAGTTTTGTTCACCATGGATAAGTATCGTGATGTTCCTATAATTTCCGCCGACGATGACTGCATATATATCTGTAACTACGCCAAATATCTTTATGATAAATGGGTTGATAATAAAACGGCATTCGCCTCATGCTGGGGGAGAAAAATACAAAACAGCTTTCATTTAGCCGGATTTGGTACTTTGCACCCGCCATTCTTTTATGGGGTAGATGGGCTGAAGAAATTAAATAAAACCATTATATCAACAAATGATGATGATGCATATTACACGGCACTTCGCATAAAGAGAAAATTTGACAATTGCATCTGCCTAAATGCCGAACCACATTTAACTAAAACCGTTATAAACAACTACGCAATAATACAGAATGAAATTTCGCCTTTAAGTAAAGAGTACCTTAAAAAGAAATTCCCATTAGACGTTATATTAAAGGAGATAGGATGATTTGTATTCTAGGATGTTTAGATACAGAAGAAGGTAAGCATATATGTGATGAAATGGAATGCTGGTTAAAGCCAGAACATGACGTTTTCACAGTCCACCAGAATCCGCCAGGAACCCTATTCGAATATCCAGCAATAAAAATAGTTATTCAAACTGCCGTTACATTGGATGAACCTGTACTCTATTTGCATACCAAAGGTGCTGGAAATACCATACCAAAAGATTATCAACACAGAATGATGCACCGAACTATAAATTTTCCAGCAACAGCTAAACCTGATGATTGTCAAAAAATAGTTAGAAACATGTGGAAACATGAATTTACTGGTGAACGATTGAATTTATATCTTGAAAAGGCGAATACACCCGAGCCGGTTGTTTGCTGCCCTTATACAGGTAAAGAAAAGATTACATGGCAAAATGGCTGGGTCATAAATCCATCCGCAGCAAAAATCTTAAACAATCATTTCAAGTATGATAAAAATAGATATTATTTTGAAACTTTATTTACCAATATAAATGAAATAAAAGTTATTGGAATACGCAGTAATCATTGCGACCTAAAAGAACCTTTTCACAAATCTATGTGGGATGATATTTGGAGATTTTATGAACTTAATAAGTAATTCCTGCTTGGGTGGATATATTTATCAGTTTTCCAACGAAGAATTAAAAAATCCGTTCCAATGGTGTTTCATTGAGCCAAATGATTTTCTTAATTTAATTATATATTACAATAAATTGAATTACAAAAACATAACATTTCGCCAATCAACTGAAGTTAAATCAACATACGATGTTATCATCGATAATATAGTCAAACTAAAATATATACATTATGTAGAAAAGAAATGTAAGATA
>JAEIGA010002971.1_pt1 | contig 26717 bp, 19 predicted proteins | sample 9270691 | NCBI WGS metagenome assembly JAEIGA01 (sample SAMN17057246, study PRJNA624740) | gut metagenome | biome: biome; isolation source: fecal sample | host: Bos grunniens | place: China: Xizang | collected 2019 | reverse complement strand
TGTATCCTTCGTTATTGGTTATTCAAACGAAGATTGTAACAAAGCAACGTCCACTTTTTCCAAGTCGCGTCTCATTATAATATCATAGAGAATATTTCTTTTACTAGGAATTTCTCCCCCATTTTTCAAGGGATTATAGAAAGCACACATGATTATAACACGCGCGTGTACGCGTGTTGTTTTTATATCGTCTCTCAGTGTCAAGCAATCCTATTGCGTAAGCTTTGAAAACCCAACAACCAAAGGAGATTTAAATTGTGGCAAAATTGCCACAATTATCATCATCATCAAATCCTCCTCAACACCTAAGGAGTGAAGCAAGTCTTGCACTCACTCGGTGTAGAAGATGATATGATCATGTTTGACAATTTCGGGGGAATTGATAGAGTAAATCTCGTTTTATTCTATCAAGGCGGCGTCCGAATTTCGGAGATGAAGAAGCTCCTAATGGAGTTTCGATAGTAAGCGACTGCGATAACTCCTATCATAGGAAACAAGCATAACAAAATTAGAGTTACTAATTCAGCTGCTATACAACCAAATTACTAACCCTAATCAATGTAGTTTATCGGATTAGTTCTATCCGACGAAGGAGATTAATAACCTCCCTCGCCGTTTACAACATCACCCGTAGTTGGAATAAATGGGCCATTGCCACCTAGGCTAACAGCCATAATGACATTCTCTCCGAGGAGTTCAATTGCCTCTGTCTGAGGCGCAATATAATTCTTTTTCATATTCAAATGTTGTATAAGACCGCCATGCTGTTGGATATAAGACCTAATATCTTTCAGCCGCTAGGCAGTCCATATTATTTATAATTTCTGTCCTTGTACGTTATACTTCTCGCCATTGCGAATGATAATAAGTTGGCCGTTCTCGATAACCTTCAATATTTGTCCTTCTGGCGCAACAATATTTTCGAGCTCCGTGGCTTGATTCTCGCCTTGCACGTCCATACCAATGTAGCGACGACCAGGCATATGGGTAGATGTATCATCTAGAATGTCTTCCATTACTACATAAGCACGATTTGCGTTCACCCAGCAGGTTCCATCACTTGGTGCGAGCCGTTTACCTTCAGAGATAATATAATCACCAGATTGTACAGATGTATACGTATATGTACCATACAAACCATTTTTATTTTGTGCGTTAGGTTCTTTTGTTCCCTCGTATGTTACTGAGATTTGAGTAGCACCTTCCTCTACGCAGAATATATATGGCATACCAGCTTTCAATGTAGCCACACTACCCAACAACACCTGGTCAGTCTGTTTGCCTACGATCTCATAGAAAGTAGCACCAGAATAATTGCTTGAGCCATAAGGCAAACAGATAGTTCCAAAGTCACCCGGAGTTACGGTGCGGGTGTAAACTTGCTTCTTGTAGAGTTGTACTACACTCTGTCCTGATGAATAGTAACGAAAACGCATTACATTATTTGCTGCATTAAAACGCATTTCACATGAATTACTTGTCATTACTGTACCGACAGGATATTGCTGAATAGTGTTTAAGATTTCTTTAGTATCATAAACTATCTTATTACTACCAGATTGGCCACCGATATACTTGCCATTATTATCACCACCATTCACTTGTACAGAATAGCCGCCTGTCATTGGAGCAAGTGTAATGGTAACAAATGCACCAGAGATAATATCATTGCTGCTGGAGGTAAGAACATATCCATAATTTTCATCATTACCATTCCACACATAACTCATGCCTTCTCCATCATCGTATACGAGGATGTATTCGCCACTCCAATCTGTAGGTTCTGCAGTTACCTTTTGATACACACCTTCAGGTAATCCTGTTGGATGAGTTGGTGCTTCAGGGTCTGGAGTTTCACCAGATGATTGTTTGTAATATACGGTGATTGTTGTTGCACGAACTTGAGCTGATGTTGCCTCTAAACTAACAGTACGAGCACTACCAAGCCATGTACCCACAAGTCCATCAGCTACATATCCCTTATTTTGAGTACCAAAACCTTCTGAAGCACTTCCATCATATGTTATACAATTAAACACAATCTTTGTTATCACATAACCTTCTTCTGCAGCAAAGGTTGTTGTTGAATTCTTATATAAACGATAATGTTCATTACTTTTCTTGCCTATAACACCTCTTGAACAAGAGAACGTAATTCGCTTTTTAGTAATTTCTCCCGAACCTGCAGTTGAGTTATTTGGGGCTTCATCTACTGTTGCATCAAAAGTTACTTGTAGTTCAGATTCATCATCACCATGATTAACAGCGTTCACTGTAACCGTAAAGTCTTCAGTTGCACTAAGATATGTATCAGTTTCGTTTATAGTTGCAGTGATAATAGCTTTACCTTCTGCATTGGCAGTAATAGTATTACCTAAGAGAGTGATGGCATTTGTGGAGTTCTCTTTGATAGTATAAACTACAGCACTTGCTGCCGTAGCAGGAGTAATAGTAGCTGTGATAGTTTTGGTTTCGCCAACTTCCATTGTCATGTCTGCAATGGTGATAGTGGTAGCTGCTTGGGGAGCTGTGTAGGTTAAATCATTCCATGTGGTTGGACACAATTCCCACGTAGTATTATAAACTTGCCATGGACAAGTTAGTGTTCCACTCAGTTTACCACCCTTTTCCCAATTCGAAGGAACATCTTTACAATATATCTCTATATCCTTGGTGGAACCATTGTATGGAACACTGAGTTTAACACCATTCCTATATGAATCACTTGTATAGAAGTCAATAATCACCTCATCTTTCAATGTGACTGTTACATCTACAGGATCTTTCGTAGGGGTAATGGCAGCAAGAAGTTCTTCTAAAGAATCAAACTTTGTTTGAGATTCAGTGACAGTATATGTACCTGTATTAAATTCAGGTTTAGATTCATAAAGCAATAATTTGCCTACTACTTGTACCTTATCACCTACTTTAACTCTTTTATCTGCATCATTAATAGGCTCTACACGATATGCTTGTAACACTTTGCCTCCCCCTCGAGTATCAGCCATCCAAAAAGTGATATTATTATATCCAGCAGAGTATGCTGTCGCTATTTGTGTTACATAACCTTCAACACGGTACTTTTTAGTTGATTCAGTTTCTGTACAAAGTTCAGCAGCCCCTTGACAAGTTACATCTATGATTTCCTCTTGCTCATTGCCATCATCGCTCGTACCTATCACATAAGTCACTGTAAGTGCGTCCATACGAACCTGGGCTGTCAATTCAATTAGCCACGATTGGGTAGTGCCATCAAGTGTGAGCGTAACTTTATCACTAGAAACGGTTGCCGAAGCGCCGATAGATGTTTTCAAATCGTTTGCATATGCACTTGAATTACAATCAAAAACTATCTGCGTCATTTTTCCCTTACTACACTCAATAATAATATGTGAGCCACTATAGAATCGCGCTGGTTCTGCATAATCCGCAACGTTATTCGTAGAATTTGCCTTGTTATTGGTAAGAGTTACTCCATTTTCAGTCCACACCTGTTGAGAAGTTGTGAAAATAGTGCGCTTACTTGTATTATCAAATGTCAATGTTCCTTCTCCTGTAGAACCTTCACCACCAGTTTGTTCTGCTTCTGTCGTAAATTCACTTGTTGCAGCGTCGCTATCTATATAATTTGTACCATCGCCTTTAGCAAGAACCGACCATGTATATTTAACACCAGCTGTTAAACCTGTCACTTCATAACTAGTTGTTTCAACATTTTCTGTAATATTATTAATAGTTACTTCGTAACTATTTGCATATTCAACTGCATCCCAAATCAATGTAGCAGAAGTTGTAGTTATATTATCTGCACTGAGGTTCGATGGTCTAGATAACGCAACTGGTTGCGAAGCATTACTACAAGTTGTGATGTAATTTTTGTAGGTTACATTCGTAACACCTTTGATTGTATTTTCAAACGTAACTTTTATTTTTTTACTCTTACCCGTATCACCACCTGCCTTTATTTGAAAATAACCATTTCCAGTACCTATAGATGTACCAGAACCTGGTTGTTTTGTTGTTCCGTATAAAGTTGTGAGGCCATTAGCATCAGTTATATCAATTGAAGTAATATTCTCTAAATCTGTGCTATTGTAGATATAACCAGTATTCTTTTGCCATTGCATAACACCAGATTGCAGCATTACTTGATAAGATTTCCATTTAACTTGCAGAGTAGAACCATCGGCAGCTGTGGCTGTAGTCGTTTTCTCACTGTTATTAGCAACATAAGAAGTTCCATTAAAATCTGCAGTGGTAATTTCAAAAGAATATAATTTTTTTTCATCATCCCCACCACTAATTGATTCCTCTGCAAATACAGCATAAAAATCTTTTGCAGAATCGGCATCACCAAAATCTGTGAGAGCCGTAAAGCCTTCCCCGTCAGAAGCTACTTCACAATCTTCAGTCCACCCCTTAAAGACTAAACCTTTCATTTCAGGATCTTTTGTTGGTGGAGTAATAGGAGTTCCTTCATACAAAGTTTCAGTTATAGTAGTTCCATTAGCAGTATGCCATTTGATCATGTGTATAGGTTTCGTAACCATATTAATTTGTATGGAACAATCTGCAGTTAAATTACTCGCAGTGAATTGATTGCCATTTTTTGATACATCAGCTTTTCCTGCTGGAGTCACAATGTATGCTGGATCTCCATACGTATAAGCTTCGTTAGGTTTAACAGTTACAGAATTACCTATTGTTGCAGATAGTTCTCCAGATTCAGCTGGATTAATAGTCCAATTGACTGTATAGGAAGCTGTTTTGTTATCATAAGTCAGAACATATTTTGTCTGCGTAATAAATGCTTTTGCTGGAAATTCGATTTTATATCCGCAAAAAGGCTGTGTTGGATTAAATGAAACATATGATTCTTTTGCAAATGAACTATTGGAACCATTCCCCATAGCATTGGTTTTTGTGGACGTGTAGGTACTTATTTGGTTACCATTTGTATCTATCAACTTTATCGTATAAGAATTATCTCCACTATTTGTACCTGCTTTAACATAAATGGTCAAGGAAACGTTCTCATATTTTGAAAAATCAACATTTTTAAAGTTTTGGATGTCTGTTTTGTAAACATTAAACGAGTTATTTTTATTTCCGCAAGCTCCACAATAACCACTATTATGACCACTCCAATTCACATTACCCGATGTTGTAAAATTCCATGTTTCCGTTGTGGAGTAATCCGCTCCCCACGCATTCCCTGCGCCAAAGGTTAGGAGCATAATAATAAAGAATAGATAGTATCTATTCTTATTAATAGTGCCAAGAGAGGCACATTTTTTTGAAGCCCAATGAGCTAAAATGGTAGAGTTTTTCATAATGTATGAATTTTGTTATTAATAGTCATTTTAACAATATACGTTGACGCTTTAGGTTCCTGCTCGCCCATTGGGCTAGAAGCGTAATCGTTCGGTCATTGATTCGCAACTAATTGTCGCAGAAACAACTATTTGATGTCAACTAATACTTATCCCTTACTTATCCCTTACTATCCCTTTGGGATTCCTATACGAATACACCGTATATCTACCGTGTATCTACCGTGTATCTACCGTATATCAACCGTAATACACAGCGTAGAGACAGCGGTAGGGAGTTTAGTGAACGGCGTTCCGCCTACAGCTTGGTGTTTAGAGGATACCCACGCTTAACTAAATAACAAAAAGAAGCGCAAGTATTTTACTTGTGCCTCTCTGAATGCTTCACTACCTCATCGTTCTTGCCCACATTCAAAGAGTGTCCTCAGGCAACAAAATCGCCCTTTCCCCGTTGTTCATTGAATGACGGTGCAAAATTAGTAATTATATTTCATATATGCAAGAAAAACAGGTTATTTTTTTGCAAAAATTTAGTTTTAGTGAACGCGCCTACGGCGCTATAGTTGAAAGTTGAAAGACAGAGAATACAACGAGGGACTTTGTTTTTAACGACAATAATGACAACTTGCGCTCGAATCGTACGGGTAGCCGATCGTTCGAACGAAGTGAGATAAGAACCTACTCGAGCGCTCAAAGGGATTAAATAAACAAGTGCTTAGTGAGACCCAAAGGGCGTTCTACAGAGCGTCAGCGAGCGATCCAAACCCTCACAACAGCACTCTCTAAACAGCAAACATTAGAATTTTTGGCATTTTATTTGTATAAATAAAAAAAAAGCAGTACCTTTGCACGATTATTTGGTAATCTCGCAGCTATAGCCGGCAACAGTCAAACAACAAGTCATGGCTAATACGAGAGCTACACAAACAACACGCCCTATGGAATATACTTATCTAAATAATATCTACTATCCTAGCGACCTAAAGCAACTGCCCAAAGAAGCACTGCCCAAAGTGTGCGAGGAAGTGAGAGATTTTATTGTACAACAACTAAGTCGCAACCCAGGACACCTCGGTTCCTCACTCGGCACCGTGGAGCTCACCGTGGCACTGCACTACGTGTTCGACACCCCCAACGACCAACTCGTATGGGACGTAGGACACCAAGCATACGCCCACAAGATCCTTACAGGCAGACGCGAACAGTTTCATACCAACCGACAATTCAAAGGCATAGCCCCCTTCCCCACCCCCGCAGAAAGCGAATACGACGCCTTTATAGCTGGACACGCTAGCAATAGCATCTCCGCAGCATTGGGTATGGCCATAGGTGAGGCGAGAGGCGAGAAGGCGATGAGGCGAGTGGTGGCAATCATTGGCGATGGCGCTATGACAGGCGGACTAGCATTCGAGGGACTAAACAACACCTCTATGCTTAAGAACAACCTGCTCATCGTGCTCAATGACAACAACATGGCCATTGACCCTATCAAAGGCGGCTTCACACAATACCTACTCGACCTGACCACCAGCAAACGCTACAACAAATGGCGCTGGAGTGCCTACCTAATCGCACGTAAGCTACACCTGATAAACGATAGCAACAAAGCACACGTGCTGCGATTATTCAATAACATCAAAGCACTACTCACCAAACAAGGCAACAACATCTTCCAAGGACTAAACATCCGCTATTTTGGTCCTGTGGACGGACATAACGTACTGGACCTCGTACGCATCTTCAACGAGATAAAAGACTACGAAGGCCCTAAAGTGCTACATATCATCACCAAAAAAGGCAAAGGCTACGAGCCCGCCGAAAACGACCAGACAACATGGCACGCTCCAGGCGAATTCGATGTAGAGACAGGCGAAAGACGACATGGCGATGAGGCGAATGGCGAGAAGCGAGAGATGCTATGGCAAGAAGTGTTTGGCGAAGAGCTATTAGCACTGGCCAAAGAGAACGAGAAGATAGTAGGCATCACCCCCGCTATGCCTAGCGGATGCAGCATGAACATCATGCAAAAAGAGCTGCCCGACCGCGTATTCGATGTGGGCATCGCCGAAGGACACGCCGTGACCTTCTCCGCCGGACTTGCCAAAGCAGGCATGAAACCATACTGCAATATCTACTCCAGTTTCTTGCAACGTGCATACGACAATATCATACACGACGTAGCACTCCCCAAACTGCCTGTAGTATTCTGTATCGACCGCGCCGGCATAGTAGGCAACGATGGCGCTACACACCACGGATTACTAGATATGGCATTTCTGCGCCCTATTCCTAACATGGTCATCGGTGCACCAATGACCAGCAGCGACCTCAAGCAGATGATGCGCATCGCACAAGACTGGGATGGACCAATAGCTATTCGCTATCCGAGAGGAAAAGCGGATATGGGCGATAGGCAATGGGCTATTGGCGATGGGCAATGGGCTATTGGAAAGGGAGTGTGCCTGAGAGAGGCGATGAGGCGAGAGAGCACCCCACAAACTCACGAAGTTTGTCGGGGACCCCGCTCAGGCGATGAGGCGAGAGGCAAGAGAATGGCTGTGCTGAGTATAGGTGCGATTGGAAATACCGTAGCTGAGGCGATAGATAGTTTAGGTGGAAGATCGGCTTGCAGCCTTGAAGATGGAAGATCGGCTTCGCCTGTAGAGGGAATAGCGCACTATGATATGCGATGGCTGAAGCCAATCGACGAAAATATACTGAAAGAAGTGGCAGAGAACTTCGACACTATCGTAACCGTAGAAGATGGCGTCATCAATGGCGGATTGGGAAGCGCTGTAGCTGAATATATAGCAGGCGATGAGGCAATGAGGCGAAAAGGCGATGAGGCAATGAGGCGAGTGATACGCCTCGGTGTGAACGATCAGTTCGTGGAACACGGAAGCACAAAAGAATTGTATCAGATGTTAAAACTAGACAAACAAGGTATATGCGAATCATTATTGCTGGCGCTGGAGCAGTAGGACGCCACTTGGCGAAACTGCTATCACGCGAAGATATGGACATTAGTCTGATTGACGAACGTCAGGATCGCCTGGGCGACTTAGACGCGAGTTACGACTTGCTCACCAAAGTGGGCAGCCCAATGTCCATCAAAGACCTAAAAAGCATTGGTGTGAAAGATGTGGACCTATTCATAGCCGTAACACCATCAGAGTCAGACAACATCACGGCTTGTCTGCTAGCGAATCAACTGGGCGCCAAGAAAACCCTGGCACGCATAGACAACTATGAATACCTGATTCCCGAAAACAAACGTATCTTTGAGCAGATGGGACTCAACCACCTGATCTACCCTGAACTACTGGCAGCACAGGAGATAACCTCATCGCTCAAGACCAACTGGATGCGCTATCACCTGACCCTATGCGACGGAGCACTAGAACTATGCGTGGTGAAAGTGCGCAAAGGAGCCGAAGTGATTGGCAAACAGTTTATGTCGGGATACTTCAACCACGGACTCTATCGCGTGGTGGCTATCAAACGTGGACAAGAAACTATTATCCCCGCAGGACAAGACGAGATAAAAGAGGACGACGTGGTATATGCAGTATGTACGCGAGAAAATATGACCACACTGCGCGAGCAACTGGGCAAACAGAAACGCGAGATAAAAAACATTATCTTCTTCGGCGGTTCGAAAATAGCACAGAAAACTACCCAGAACCTATCGGATGATATGAATATCAAGATTCTGGAAGCCGACCGCGAACTATGCTACCACTTAAGCGAGAAAGTGAACAACGCACTAATCATCAACGCCGACGGTAGCGATATGGCCACCCTGAAAGATGAGGGCATCGAAGATGCAGATGCATTCGTAGCAGTGACCGACAGCAGCGAAGCCAATATCTTTGCATGTATGGCTGCTAAACGCTTTGGCGTGAAAAAGACCATTGCGGAAGTGGAAAACATAGACTATATATCCATGGCAGAGGGTCTGGATATTGGTACAGTACTCAACAAGAAAACCATAGCCGCTTCTTATATCTATCAGATGCTGCTAGATGCTAGCGTGCTAAACGTAAGAAACTTGACCTCCGCAGACGCCGAGATGGTGGAGTTTATGGCAGAAGAAGGAAGCCGCATCACCAAAGCCAAGATACGCGACATGCGATTGCCCGCTGATGCCAATATCGGCGCTATCGTTCGCGCAGGTGAAGGCATACTAGTGAACGGCGACACGCAAATCCTACAAGGCGACCAAGTGGTGATATTCTGCAAGAATCAAGTAATTCGACAACTAGAGAAATTCTTCAAATGACCCGCACGTTTAACATACGTATGGTATTCCGCACGATGGGCGCACTGCTGCTCATCGAGGCGGTGTTTATGGCTATGGCCATGGGCGTGAGTCTATGGTACAGAGAAGCTGATAGCGGCATATTCCTATACTCGACCATCATCACACTGCTGGCAGGTATATTGGGATTGTGTATCGGTAGACGCGCCGAATCACGAATGGGCGAAAGAGAAGGCTACGTGATCGTGGCCATGGTGTGGGTAGTATTCTCGTTCTTTGGCATGATGCCCTACTACCTGAGCGGACAAGTACCTAGCTTGACAGATGCATGGTTTGAGAGTATGTCAGGTTTCTCCACCACAGGCGCTACTATCATCCCCGATCTAGACGTGATCACACACGGACTGCTCTTCTGGCGCTCGCTCACACAATGGATTGGCGGTATGGGAATCATTGTGCTATCCATCGCCATATTACCTATCTTTGGTCTTAACGGCATGCAGCTCTATGCCGCAGAAGTAACAGGACTAACATACGAAAAACTATCTCCACGCATCGCAGATACAGCCAAGATGATGTGGACCACCTACGTGATACTCACCGCCACCGAGATATTGGGTTTATGGCTATGCGGTATGCCAATCTTTGACGCCGTATGCCACTCCTTCTCAACAATCGCCACAGGAGGTTTCTCCACGAAGAACAATAGCCTGGCATTCTACGACTCGGCTGCAATACACTATCTAGTGACACTCTTCATGTTTATCTCGGGTATCAACTTTGTGATTCTCATCTATTTGGTACGCGGAAAAGTGCGCAATTTCTTCCACGACGAGGAGTTTCGTTGGTATAGCGTGGCAGTAGTGCTATTCGCCGTGGCTGTTACCGTGGGCTTGTATATTGCGCGTCCAGGTTGGTCAGCTTTGCATATGGAGCGCGCCTTCCGCGATAGCCTCTTTACAGTGATCAGTGCGATGACCTCTACCGGATACACCATTTCCGACTATATGTACTGGCCCGTAGTGGCATGGGTGGTGATATTCTTCCTAATGCTCACAGGTGCATGTGCAGGCAGTACGGCAGGAGGTATCAAATGGGTACGCCTGTCCATCATCCTCAAAAACGGCGTGGCAGAATTCAAACGCCGTATTCACCCCAACGCTATTGTGCCCGTGAAACTCAATGATAAAACCGTTCCGCAGCAGACAATCAACAACATCATGGCGTTCTTAATCTTCTATATCTTTATCATCGTGGTGACTGTGGTGATCTTCTGCGCCTGCGGCGTGAACTTCGACGAGTCGATTGGTGCTGCAGTATCAGCCATAGGCAATGTGGGCATCAGCATCGGACAATTCGGCCCTGCCGGCACCTATGCCGATTTCCCCGTAGTAGCCAAGTGGGTGATGAGTATCGTGATGTTGATTGGTCGTTTGGAGATTTTCACCGTGTTGCTGCTCTTCACGCGAGTATTGTGGAGGAAGTAGTTTTGTGTTTAGTGAACGGCACGTTGTGCCTATTGTGTAGAGGTTAGAGGCGAGGATTAGCGGCGGAGCTGCATTCTCTAAGACTTTCAACTTGCGACATTCGACTCTCTATAGCCCAAAAGGCGATCTCTATACATTCAACAAGAATAGTACATAAAATTGAAAGCAAGATATATAGCATATTGTATTTGGTTAACGATTGCACTACTGGGTGTGGTTTGCGCTTTTGTACCTGAAAAAGGATGGCAAATAGGCCAGTTACAACTGCGCTTTCCTACACTGGCGGAAGCATTGGACATGCAAGAAAGTACCCCAATCATTGACTCTACTTGGCTAGTCGATATGGAGGATATCGAATTACCACAAGATACCATTTCTCTACCCAAACCAGAGCCTGTAGATACCACTCCCATCATCACTCCTACAGCCACCGTTGACAGCACAATCCACAAACAAGTTGCTAGTAACACATCTTCAGAAAAAACATCGACCAGTCCAGATTCGCGCCAATATTTAGCTGCTTTCTACCAAGCATTAAAAAGCGCCGACCAAATGCCCGTACGCGTGATACACTACGGCGACTCGCAAATAGAAGAAGACCGTATAACAACTATCCTGCGCGAACAATGGCAAAAAAAATACGGCGGTGGCGGACCTGGTCTATTGCCTCTGCACCAAACTATTCCGACACGCACCATACGCCAACGTTTGAGCATCGATGGCATCGTACAATCCTCACAGAAAGGTCCGAAACGATACCTGATTTATGGTCCGCGCAGAATGCGTATGGACACTACCCTATACGGAGTAATGGGACAAGTAACTATAATGGATAGCACTCTAGTCAAAGGAAGCGAAGAGATCGTGATGAACGTTGAACCTATTGACAAGATGCGCAAACCACACAACTATTTCAACCGCGTACGCGTGCTGACAAGCCCTGATTTGGATGTAAGCATCCTGCATCCTAACGCACAGAAAGACTTGACATCCATTACACCCTATTACATCCTACCCGACAGCACGACCAAATGCGAGATTTACTTGCAAGGCAAGGGGCAGGTATATGGCGTAAGCCTAGAAACACCTACGGGCATCATTGTGGATAATATCCCTATGCGCGGTTGCTCAGGAACAATTTTCACCAAGATTGATAGCGCACAACTGAGCGATTTCTATCGCGAAACCAATACACGACTAATCATCTTGCAGTTTGGCGGAAACATGATTCCGCAAACGGATAGCAAATCCACCATCAGTGGATATGTACGTAGCACCCTGCGCCAACAAATACGCCATATACGTGCATGCGCACCGCAAGCATCGATACTCTTTATTGGTCCGAGCGATATGTCCACGAATATCAACGGCACTATAACCACTTATCCGCTAGTGCCATACATGGATCTGCAACTCAAGAAGATGGCTGCCGAGGAAAAGATTGCCTATTGGAGTATCTATGATGCTATGGGCGGATACAACAGCATGGTAAGCTGGCATGACAAAGGACTTGCAGGTAGCGATTATGTACACTTCACCCGCGCAGGAGCCAATACTATCGGTAAGAAACTATACAAGTGGATTGATGAGGCATCGGAGAAGTACGTGAAGGAGGAAAGTCAAGAGGTGAAAATTGATAGTCTAGAGGTAAGCGTTAATAGTCTAGAGGTGAAGATTGACAGTCTAGAGGTGAGCGTTGATAGTCTAGTATTGAAGGATAGCAGCAACGTTGCCCCTAGCCTTTAAACTAAAAACATTAAACATGAGACATTAACAATAAGAAATACAAAATGGAATTCCTACACCGCATATTTGGATTTAATAGCGAGAGCCCACTGCTTTTCACCCAGTTTTATTTCTGGGCGTTCTTCGCTATTGTGTATGCGGTATTTGCATTGATTATGGATATAAAGCCTATCCTAAATCCTTCCCTTCAGAGAGAGGCTAAGGGTAGGCTAAGGCTCCATCTACGCAACATCTTTTTGATGGCTGTGAGTTGGTTCTTCTACTACAAAACAAGTGGTATGTTCCTGCTCATATTGCTCTTCATAACCGCAAGCGATTGGCTAATAGCAAAGCAAATCTACAAGGCTAAAAGCGATGAAGCAAGCGGTAAAAGGCGAGCAAAAATGTGGTTGACACTGAGTATTGTAGTGGATCTAGGGCTGCTTTTCTATTTCAAGTATGCATATTTCTTCACGCATATAGTAAATGATATGCTCGGCACAGAGTTTGCCGTGTTTGATATCTTCGCCTACATCGGCAACGGATTCTGCAACAACGGACGATTTACAGTGGATCGTATCATCCTGCCAGTGGGTATATCCTTCTATATTTTTCAAGTGATCTCCTACACCGTTGACGTGTACCGCGGACATGTGAAGCCCGTGAAGAACATATTGGATTTCGGCTTTTACGTGAGTTTCTTCCCACAGCTAGTAGCCGGTCCTATCGTACGCGCTAGTGAGTTTATCCCCCAACTATATCGCCCCTTCCATTTGAGTCGCCGTTTGTTTGGTTTAGCCATATTCTGGATACTCAATGGTCTGATCAAAAAAATCGTTCTGAGCGATTATCTGGCAGTCAACCTCATCGACCGCGTGTTTGAAAACCCATTGCTATTCAGCGGTTTTGAAAATCTATTTGCACTATTTGCCTACTCTTTGCAAGTATATGCCGACTTCTCAGGTTATACGGATATTGCTATTGGTTTGGCTATGCTGATGGGCTTTTACCTGCCTCAGAACTTTGATTCGCCCTACAAAGCACGCAACCCACAGGAGTTTTGGCGCAGATGGCATATGTCGCTCAGTCGTTGGCTGAAGAGTTACCTCTATATCCCATTAGGCGGCAACCGCAAGATTCTGGGCAAAAAAGTGAAAGACAAAATTGCAGCGGGTAACTTCAACTCGTTTATCACTATGCTACTAGGCGGATTATGGCACGGTGCAAGTTGGAACTTCGTCATCTGGGGCGCACTCAATGGCGCAGGTATGATCGTATATAAGATATGTGCAAAAATGAGTTGGCACATCATGATGCTACTAATGACCTTGCTCATGGCAGGACTATGGACTGCATACACCCTGCTGCATGCGCCGATATGGAATATGCTCTTCGTTTGGGGATTAGTATTTTTCTGTGGTACCCTCGTGCGCTACTTGTATTTCCTTTTCGAAATCATACAGATGAAACGCGGCAACCTCCTTTCGCCTATAGTAACCCGACTTTCTGCTATCAACTCGCGTATCTCAAGCATATGGGCAGTAATCCAAACATTTATCTTTATCACCTTCACGCGCTTATTCTTCCGTTCAGGTAGTAACCTCGATCCAGCAACGGCTAGCCAAGAAGCTTGGGAAACGGCCACCAACATGGTCAATCAAATTGGCGGAGCATGGAATAACACCATAATACCCGAATTCATATGGGAGTATCGCAAAGTAGTGATATTATTTGTATTAGGAATGTTGATACATTGGTTACCCGCCAAAGCTAAACGCTGGTATCGCTTGCATTTTGCCCTACTACCAATATGGATGATTATCCTGCTTGCAGTAATAACTGTGATAGTGGTGTATCAGTTTGTCACCGCCGACATGCAGGCATTTATCTATTTCCAATTTTAACCCCCTCGGAATAATTATGATCATTGGAATCACTGGTGGCATAGGAAGTGGCAAAAGCACTATAGCACGCTGCTTACGCGAGATGGGATATGCTGTGTACGACACCGATAGCCAAGCGAAACGCCTAATCGTAGAGGACGCGCGAGTGCGCGAACAAATGGAAGCTGTCTTTGGCAAAGAAGTGTATCAGGATGGCGTATATCAAACCCATATCGTAGCGGAAAAAGTCTTTGGCACTGTCTCTGACAACCAACAAGCATGCAACAAGCGCCAAGATCTCCTCTCCCGCCTGAATGCTATTGTTCACCCTGCCGTGAAACGCGATATTCTCCGTTGGGCAAAGGAAATCAACCATGCGGCAATATGCTTCGTTGAGTGTGCCATCCTCTACCAAGCCGGCTTTGATGAGCTATGCGACAAAGTGGTGATAGTCACTGCCCCTGAGACAACACGCATCGAACGCACCATAGCACGCGATCATAGCACAATAGAAAAAGTACGCGCGCGCATACATGCACAAGATACAGCTGGAGATATACAACGTGCGGATATCATCATCAATAACGACGGTAGCCAGTCTATTGCTACCCTTTGCCAAGAAATAATCAACAAAACGATTGTCGCAAGAAAATAAATATTCTTTTTTCTTGCGTATTTGCATTTTTTTTTGTAACTTTGCAGGCTCATTGGGTAGTTTGCCCAAATATGTAGTAAGAAATGACAGACAACCAACTCATATTCAGAAGTTTTGCCAGTGGTAGCAGTGGTAACTGCTATTATTTGGGTACTTCCACGTGGGGCATTTTGATCGATGCGGGCATCTCAGCACGCACCATTCAAAAGAACCTGCGCGAAATGGGTTTGGACTATGCCAATATCATGGGCGTACTAATCACCCATGACCATGCTGACCACATCCGTGCAGTAGGCACATTGGGCGAACGTGTGCATCTACCAATCTACTCCACCCGAGCTATTCACGATGGTATCGACCGTAATTATGGCGTACGCGAGAAGCTTCGCACCTCACAACGCTACATAGAAAAAGGCGTAGAATGGGAGCTCAACGGAATGAAGATCAATAGTTTTGGTATCTCGCACGACTCTACAGAATGTATCGGATATGTGATTGATTTTCTAGGACAACGATTTGTGATTGTTACAGACTGTGGTAGTCCAAACCTAACAATGGAGTCCTACATCAATTCTGGTAACCATATCGTGATAGAAGCTAATCATGACGAATCGCTGCTACTGAATGGTCCGTATCCTACGTATCTGAAAGAACGCATCCTGTCGCCTAAAGGGCATCAAAGCAATGTCACTTGTGGCAAACTAATTGCAAAGAACTGGCATAGCGGTTTGCGTAATGTATTCCTATGCCACCTTAGCCATGAGAACAACGACCCTGATGTGGCTATGGAAACCATCAAAGAATTACTATTGGACGAAGGTATCATGCCTGGAGATGATTTATTTATCACTCCACTAGAGCGTCTTAAGCCAAGTCCAGCCTATATACTCAACAATGATATAATTACGCAACAACCATCATAAGTTATGGATAAATTAGTAATCATCCCTACGTACAACGAGAAAGAGAATATTGAGGCCATCATCACAGCCGTGATGAATCTGCCTTTAGGTTTTCACGTGCTCATCATAGATGACGGTTCGCCTGATGGTACCGCGCTGATCGTCAAAGACCTGATGGCAAACCAGTTTGCTGGCAGATTGCACCTCATTGAGCGCAGCGGCAAATTAGGACTAGGCACTGCTTATATCACCGGATTTAAGTGGGCTATCGAACATCAATACGACTACATCTTTGAGATGGATGCTGACTTCTCGCACAATCCAGATGACTTGCTGAAGCTCTACGATGCTTGTGCCAACCAAGGCGCAGATGTAGCTATCGGCAGTCGCTATGTAAGCGGTGTGAATGTAGTAAACTGGCCTATGGGACGTGTATTAATGTCTTATTTTGCTAGCAAATACGTACGCTTTATCTTGGGAGTAGATATCCACGACACTACTGCGGGATTCAAGTGCTATCGTCGCGAAGTATTAGAGACCATCGAACTAGATAAGATTCGCTTTAAAGGCTATGCTTTCCAAATTGAGATGAAATACACCGCATACAAATGCGGATTCACCATCAAGGAGGTACCTATCATCTTTATTAACCGCGTATTGGGTACTAGTAAGATGTCTGGAGGCATTTTCTCTGAGGCCTTGTTAGGCGTAGTAAAATTGAAATTAAATTCGCTGACACGTAAATATCCTCAGAAGAGTATCTAGTATGCTACTTTGTGGAAAATGGAGATTGAATGAAAACTAATAAAATACTTATACTATTGGTAGCAGCCTTGGGATTCATCGCATGCGCCAAAACAAATAGCACAGAACAACAAGCCCACGCGCCTGTTGTTCGCTATGAATGGGGATTGCCTATTGATTCATTTCGTATTGACACATGCGTAGTCAAGGAAGGAGAGACCTTAGGCGGCATGATGAATCGTTTAGGAGCAACACGCAAACAAATCACAGATATTACTTTGATGCCTCGCACAGAGTTTGACGTACGCTCAATCCGTCCTGGAAAGACATATTATGCCCTTTTCCAAACGGATACTGCAGGCATTGAACACCTGTGTCATTATGTATATAAGCCTAGTATTCGCGAAGACATTGTGCTACACTTGATAGATTCCATGTATGTAGAGCGTTTTGAAAAGCCTATCACACACAAGAATCGTTCTGCCGAAGTAGTGATAGAATCTAGTCTGTGGAACGCCATGGCAGGCAACGACTTGCCTACTGAATTGGCTTTAGAGCTCAGTGATATCTACGCATGGACAATCGACTTCTTCGGACTGCAAAAAGGCGACTCTATCCGCGTGTACTATGATGAGCAATATGTAGATAGTACCCGTATCGGTATTGGTCGTATCTTTGCTGCTGATTTCTACCATGCACGTCGTTGGCAAGAGGCATACTGGTTTGAAGATGGCAATATCCACAACTATTTTGATGCCGAAGGCAATAGTCTGCGCAAGGCATTTTTGAAGGCTCCCCTAAACTACAAGCGTATTTCTTCAGGTTTTACGTATGCGCGCAAGCACCCTATTTATAAAACTGTTCGTCCGCATACGGGTGTGGACTACGCAGCCCCTATGGGCACACCTGTGGTGAGTATTGGCGATGGCGTAGTAATCATGAAACAATACAAAGGCGGTGGCGGTCATACAGTGAAGATCAAACACAATTCCACCTACAGTACAGCGTATCTTCACTTATCAAAATATGCCAAAGGGTTGGCTGTAGGCAAGCATGTGAAGCAAGGCGAAGTAATTGGCTATGTAGGAAGTTCAGGTTCGAGTACAGGACCGCACCTAGACTTCCGCGTTTGGAAGAACGGTAGTCCAATAGACCCACTAAAGATGCAATCCCCCCCTGCAGAACCTATCCCAGCAGAATACAAGGACACATTCGCTATTGTAGTAAATCAATACCGCGAGTTGCTGAATGAGTTGTAGGGTATAGATTAATCGGTTATAATAAAATAATAAAAGAGGTCAAAATTTGACCTCTTTTATTTTTCATTTATCTTTTGCCAAAGGATAGCATCATCTTCCAATGTCCATGATTTGAGAACAGAGGACGGCACAAATCCCATTGCTTCGTAGATATGCGAGCAGGCAGTATTCTGCACAGCTATGATTGCATAAAGCATCCTGAGTTGCAGATAAGCAAAAGCATAATCCAACAACAATGCTACTGCTTGCTTGCCCACTCCTCTGCCACGTGCATAAGGTACGACATACATACCTATCGCTGCTTTGCGATTACGTGCATCGAAATCAAAGAGGTCAATACAGCCCAATATTTCGGTGGAAGTTTGCACGTTGAGCGTTTTTATGTCGCTTTCACCAGAACAATTGTTCGGCGAGGGATATTGAATATCTTCGATGATTAGACGAAGCTGCCCATCGCGGTAGATATCACCCGTGCTTGCTTCTATATACTGGCGCAAATCGTGACGCGAAAGTGGATTATGCGTATCTGAATCAGCCCACATAGTAGCATCATTCTCCCATTGATAAAGAAATGGAAGATCGGATGGCTCTATTTTGCGAAGATGAAGCATGTTCTGTGTTTAGAATTTAGTGAACGCGGCAGAGCCGCTACTGTTTAGTATTTGTGTAGAGTTGTGTAAAAGGAATGGGTTAGCCGAAGAGGCTGAAGAGGCCTCTTTTGCGTTTGGGTTCTTTTACAATATTACCTGCAGGTGCAGGACGATGCGCGTTACCACTCATCACCATCTGATAGATTATTCCCCAATCAGGAATACCACCCAAGTTGCGATCATCAATAAAGAGTTCTGCTTCCAACTTACGCGCACGAACAATATCCGCATTCTCCTCGGGGAAATTCGAGTTTACCGAATAAAACTCCAAGCCTTTAGCTGCACAATAGTCAATAGCCTCTTGCAAGAGTTCGCCCTCGCGGCAGGTCCAAAGGATGAGCTGATGATGCCCCTCTTGCTGAAGTTTTTTCAATGTCTCAATAGCAAAAGGAATGGGTTTGCCTATATTAGGATATTCATGCGTAACGATAGTTCCGTCGAAATCAACTGCGATAGTCATATGTCTGAGAGTTTCTCACAAAACGACCGCTGCGCTATTAGACTGCATCGGCTGCTAGAAAAAAGAACGGATGTTTTGAGAGATCGTTTATATTAAATTAGTAGTTTTCTTGGTTTGGATCTTTTGGTTGCAGTTCGAGTTCCATCTTACGAAGCGATGGTTTGCTAAAGTACCATCCTATAGCAGAAACCGCAGCCACCCACAACATTGATTGATATGCTCCCATCAAATAGAAAGCTGCAATAGCGAATACCATGGTATTACTAACCAGCAATATACGTACAGTAGCTGCTTTTTTATAACCCAGGAGTTGCTCCTCTTTATTCTCAAACGTAATTAATTTTGCACATTGTTTTTTGCAAAAATACAATCCGAGAGGAATAGTAATTAATGCATCGATAATAACGATGTATTGTATAGCTTGTCCCAAGGCAGAGAGCGAATCAATCGCTTGTACATACTCCTTCATAATGAGAAAATACGCCAAAGTACCTGATAACAGGGTTAGGACCATCATGCCATAATAATACACATTGAGTGTGCGAATAATCTTTTGTTCCATATTCTATATTTTAAATTCTATTCTATTGACTATTGAACGTCCGAGAGTAATTTCATCAGTATATTCTAATTCATTGCCTATTGCTACACCACGAGCAATTTGAGATATCTTCAATCCTCCCTTCTCCCCCTTAGAGTTGGTCAGATTATTCAACCTCTTATATATATAGAAGTTGGTGGTATCACCTTCCATAGTGGTTGGCAGCGCCAGAATTACCTCTTTTATTTCTTCTGGTTCGATACGAGTTATCAGCGAATCAATCTCTATGTCCGAAGGTCCTACTCCATCCATCGGTGATATTACTCCACCTAAAACGTGATATAGTCCGTGGTATTGCCCCGTGTTCTCAATAGACATTACATCCTGCACGTTCTCTACCACACATACCGTATGTCTGTCGCGCGAATGAGATTGACAGATAGGACATAACTCATGATCGGATACCGTATGACAAATACGGCAATAATGTACATCCTGCTTGAGCGAAGTGAGCGCCGAAGTAAATGCCTCTACATCCTTCTCAGACTGGCGTAGTAAATGCAAGACTAAACGCAATGCAGTCTTGCGACCTATACCAGGCAACGATGCAAATTGATCCACAGCCTTAGCAAGTAATATGGAGGGATAGGTGTTCAAGTGATGAGTGAAAAACTATGAGGGATAAGTCTTATTTTTTCTTAGCCCAGCGGGCTGGGATCATACGATAAGGATATTTCTCGCGCATATTCTCAGCATTAGGACAGTCTATTCGGTGAATACGAATACCCTTCATGATGCTGATAAATCCAAAAATAGGGTCACCTGGTTGAGGATTACAGCAAGTAGCTAAATTATATTCTACGCTTTTGACATTGATATCCACCTCCAGTGCGAGAGCCTCTTGTTGCTGCTGGGTGAGGGGTTCATAGGTAGTGCGTGTACCCTCGTAGTGCGGTTCGTCGAGCGCGAGGAAAACCTCCTTGATGCGCAGCAAATCCTCCTTGCCCAGCGCAATAGACTGGTAAAGGTCGGTAGTCACCTTGTAGCCCAACTTGAGCGCAAGGCGCGAAATATCGCCTTCAGAATAATCTAATTTCCAGTTCTTGAAACGTCGTTCAAGCATCTCTCGTCCTTCGGAAGCATTGCGGTATTCAACTTCCTTGAGCGCCTGACGAATCTTGCTCTTCGCACGATTTGATGCAACAAAATTCAACCAATCGGCAGAAGGTTTTTGGTTAGGAGAAGTCATGATCTCCACCTGATCACCATTTTGCAATTTCTGGCGAATACTCACATTCTGATTGCGTATGCGTCCGCCTACGCAGCGACAACCAACATCGCTGTGAATGGAGAATGCGAAGTCCAATACCGTAGCACCTGCCGAAAGGCGCTTAAGGTCGCCCGTAGGAGTAAAAACATATACACTCTGGTGATCAGTATTGAGTTTATTGCCATCTACACCTTTGTATGCCCAGTGAGCTGCCACACCTTTCTCCGCCACCTCATCCATACGACACGTACGAATCTGCACCTCAACCCACTTATCTTCAGGACCAAGCACAGTGGTATGTAAACTCTCATATCCATTCTCCTTAGGTACACTCAGCCAATCACGCAAACGCTTAGGATTTGGGCGATACATATCTGTAATGATAGAATACACCTGCCAGCAATCCGATTTCTCACGCTCCAATGGCGAATCCAAGATAATGCGTATAGCGAACAAATCATAGATGCGATCCACATCACAACGCTGCGCCTGCATCTTATGATAAATACTATGAATGGATTTTGGGCGTCCTTTGATGGTAAATTGGAATCCAGCCGCACGGAGTTTTTGCTCTAGCGGGGTGATGAAGGACATAATATAAGCATCGCGTTGTGCCTTCTTCTCATTCAGCGCATGTGCAATATATTTGTATGTCTTATAATCTAAAAACTTCAATGACAAATCTTCCATCTCTGTTTTTATGACATACAAACCCAGTCGATGTGCTAGCGGAGCATGCAATTCCTTTGTCTCGCGCGCCACATGGCGACGACGATCAGAATCACCCTCTTTATCCATCGTTCGAAGCAATTCCAAACGATCTAATAAAATTCTATATAGCACTTGATTACTGTCTTCCATGCAAATATACTTTTTTCGGCTGCAAAATTACAAAAAAATTTGCATATATGAAAAAGAATTAGTAATTTTGCAGCAAATTTAGCAACTAACCTGTAAATTTTTAATAAAAACAATATGAAAACAACAAAAATCATTCTCAACACCGTACTTGCATTGGGTGTTGCATTTATGGCAGTCATCTGCGTTAAGAGTGTAGTAACTCCTATTCAATTTGAAGAAGAACGTGCAGTGCGCGAAACAGAAGTCATTGCTAATCTTATCAGTCTGCGTACAGCAGAAGCTCAATTCCGTTTGGACAAAGGTTATTTTACCGCTGATCTTGACTCATTGATTGACTACTTGAAGACCGCTCCTAAGAAAGAGGTATTGAAAGAGGGTTCACTCTCTGAGAAGCAATTGGAAGATGGTATGACCGAGACCAAGGCTGCTAAAATCCTTGAGCGTGCACGCATCAAAGCACAACGTAAGATGAACTTCCAAGGTCCTGATAGTCTTGTACAACTCTACAATTATGTTTGGGCACAAGACCGTGAAGTAATCAATGCTGGTTTGAAAGGTTTTCGTCGTGACACTATCCTCACCAATATGATTCAATCACTCTACAAAGGTCAATACACCGAGGAGAACATTGGCGAGATTATCTATATCCCTTGTACCGACAACGTGAAATTTGAGGTAGAGACCAACAACGAGTACACCACCTCACAAGGTATTAAGGTACCTATCTTCGAGATTCGTGCACACTTCAACACTTATTTGCACGATCTTAACAAGCAAGAGCTCGTTAACCTCATCGACAAAGAGGAGAAATTGGATCACTATCCAGGTTTGAAGGTAGGTTCAGTAGATGCACCTAACAACAACGCAGGTAACTGGGAGTAATCTAGTTTAATGTTTAGTGTTTAGTGTTTAAAGTTTAGAGACGGAAATTGGCGGTCAAGCCGTTAGCTCATGACTCTTAGTACTAGACACATAACATTCAACTCACTCTAATAATTCAGTTAACATACATGCGAATTATTTCTGGAATATTTAGGGGGCGTCGATTGATGCCCCCTAAAAATATCACAGCACGTCCTACTACGGATTTTGCTAAGGAGAGTCTATTTAATCTACTCACTAATCGTATGGACTTTGAGGGAGTAGATATGCTGGACCTCTTTGCTGGTACGGGCGGGATTGGATTAGAATTTGTATCACGTGGTGCACGCGAGGTGACCGCTGTAGAAATGGCACACACACAGCAGAATTTCATCATTTCCTGCTGCAAGCAATTAGGCATAAAAAACCTGCACGTAATTCGTGGCGATGTATTCAAATACGTGAAGACGTGCCATATACAGTACGACTTCATATATGCTGATCCACCATACAATTTGGATTTGCTTCCTACACTACCTGATTTAATCTTCGAACAAAGTCTGCTAAAAGCAGAAGGCTACTTCGTGCTAGAGCATTCCAAAGCGCATGATTTCTCAGCTCATCCACACTTTGTGGAACAACGAGCATACGGCAGTGTGCATTTTAGTTTCTTTAAATAACTAGACTAACTAGTTGGTTAACAGAACTAGTATTATAAAAAAAGAGGTCAGTACTGACCTCTTTTTTTATATCTAGATTCTCAAGCAAATGAAACGAGCTCTCTATAGTGTAGCAAAATGCTCTCCCAAAAATAGCCTATAGACCTCGGAGTTTCTTCTCCCAATTCCAGGCGCTTAATAGCACTTCTTCTATAGGCGTATCTGCTTTCCAACCTAAAACATTATTGGCTTTATCTGGTTTTGCCCACACCTGCTCTATATCGCCTTCGCGACGTCCTACAATCTCATAGGGTACATTCACTCCTGTTACACGAATAAATGTATAAAGTATCTCCAGTACGCTCAAACCGCGTCCTGTTCCGAGATTGAACACCTCAACCTGCTCCGTAGCATCGCCACTAAGCATGCGCTCTACTGCTTTTACATGGGCCTTTGCTAGGTCCACTACATAGATATAGTCGCGGATACATGATCCATCAGGAGTGTTGTAGTCATTGCCATACACTTTGAGTTGCTGACGCAAACCAGCAGCTGTCTGTGTAACAAAAGGCAGTAAGTTTTGTGGTATGCCATTAGGCAACTCACCAATCATAGCCGATGGATGGGCTCCGATAGGATTGAAATAACGCAAAATAGTAGCGTGCAAAGAGGTATTTGCATGGGCTTCATCACGAATAATCTCTTCGTTGATCTGCTTCGTATTGCCATATGGAGACAAAGCCACTTGTATAGGGGCTGTTTCATCCACAGGCAAATGTTCTGCAGAAGGCTGACCATATACCGTACACGAACTGGAAAATACAATATGCTGTACATTATGCGCTTTCATTTGTTCCAGCAGAGTAACAAGCGACATGAGATTGTTGCGATAATACATTAATGGTTGCTCCACCGATTCGCCTACAGCCTTGCTCGCGGCAAAATGAATCACAGCCTTGATATCAGCATAACGATTCATCACATCGCACATAGCCGATGCATCATTGCAATCCACTTGTTCAAAATCGGGTTGCTTACCTACGATAGCAGCTATACCCTCCAACATTTCTTTATTGGAATTGCTCAAGTTATCTACAATAACCACATCATAGCCTTGCTGCATCAGTTCTACTACAGTATGTGAACCGATATAGCCAGTACCGCCTGTTACTAATATTCGCGCCATTCGCCTTTTATATGCTTAATTGATTAGAACAATGGGCTTGGATATACGCCAGCATCTACCAATGCTTGGATCTTATCTACTACCATTTGGCGATCATCAGCATAGGTAACGCCGAACCACTTAGCAGGAGTGTCGAGTACCTCGCAAGTAGCGTTGCCAGCGTTGATCATATCGTTAACCAAAGTAGGGATATAGAACTCAGCCTTAAGCTCTTGTGCGTTCTTGGTCAAGAATGCCTTGAATGCCTCCTCTGCGTACTCAAAGTACTCAGGTGTGAAGCCCCACATGTTCATACTTACTGGAGTATCGAATGCGATCTCAACGTCCTCGCCGTTGTCACCTTTGTAGCATACATGACCGTCTTTATTCTCGATAGAGGTGCGCTCTACTACGTCAGTCAAGAAGCCATTAGCATCTGTAGAACATACGCCGCGGCTCACACTTCCGTGCTCGCTCAAAGTATTGCCTACACGATAACCTGCCATGCAGTATTTGCCTTGTTGACCCTCTACAGAGCACAAGAACTTAGCCATAACCTCGAATGACTCTTTGCCGTAGAAGTCATCAGCATTGATAACCATAAATGGTTCGTTGATAATATCTTTAGCCATCAATACAGCGTGGTTAGTACCCCATGGTTTGGTACGCTCTGGGTTGCGGGTAAAGCCTTCTGGCAAGTTGTCAATACCTTGGAAGCATACCTCACATTGTACGTGGTCAGCATACTTGCTGAGTACTACATTGCGGAAATCCTCCTCAAAATCCTTGCGAATTACGAATACCACTTTGCCGAAGCCAGCACGCATAGCGTCGAACACGCTATAGTCCATGATGGTCTCACCATTAGGACCTAGACCATCCAATTGTTTTAATCCTCCGTAACGACTGCCCATACCTGCAGCCAAAATAAATAATGTAGGTTTCATTGTTGTATAAATTTATTAGGTTATTATTTTTTATTCATTGCTTATTACCTCTACTCTACCATTGCGTTTTCTATGCTTCAGCCATAGACCATAGATCTCCGAGCAGTTACTAGCTGTGATAAATGCTTTAATATTATTATCACGGATATATGCCATCAACGAAGCAAACTCTTCCTGTGTGAGCAGCGATTGTATCTCTTTAGACTCCTCGCCAGTGTATCCACCCTCTACCGTGTAGAGCGAGCATCCACGTACTAAATCCTCTACTATATACTTGCGTATGCGTGCATGGTCACGTGAGATGATACAGACACGTTTACGGCGATCCAAAGAAGCTGTGAAATAGTTAATTACAATACCATTGAGCCATGTACCAATCAAACCTATCACTACCAATCGGAAGTCATTGATCAAGAATGCAGTGCAGCAGATCAATGCGCCACCAATGGATACCGACATACCGATATCGAAGTGCAAGAACTTATTGATAATCTTTGCCAAGATGTCCAATCCACCAGTAGAAGCATTCACACGGAACTCAATTGCTTGACTAGCAGAAAGCAGCAATACAAAGCAAAGCAAATCAAACCACAAGTCGCCCATGCCTAATCCGCCAGACATCACTGAATCCTTCACCTGCATTAGCACCTCGCCAGCTCGACTCAGCAGATATGGATTTCCATTAGCATCCAGAGGAGTTAATCCCGCTTGCAATTGCGCTAATACATCGGGATTCTCAATTACCTTATGAGTAAAATTGGTATATGGACAAATGCGGTCCCACACCTGCGTGAGAGGACCTAGAATCATCGCTGTATATACCGTCTTGGCACCGAACTCATTACCAATTAGCAAGAAAGCTAATATTAACAAGAAAGCATTGATACCCATCACCAAGTAAGAGAAGGTATCAGGAGTACCACCAATAAGGGTATTGATCACGATACTAAGACCCGATATCGTACCAATAATCAGTTTACTTGGCATCAAGAAGTAGTACACAGCAGCAGCACCAATCATAATGCCGACAGTCATTACCACGAGCTCCTTCCAG
>JAEIGA010002970.1_pt1 | contig 26723 bp, 29 predicted proteins | sample 9270691 | NCBI WGS metagenome assembly JAEIGA01 (sample SAMN17057246, study PRJNA624740) | gut metagenome | biome: biome; isolation source: fecal sample | host: Bos grunniens | place: China: Xizang | collected 2019 | reverse complement strand
TGTCGATTTTTGAAAGAAGGTCTGTTAAATTATAACCCCCTTTGCTGATTACATTTTCAAAAATTACGTAGTAGTTTTCCATTTGATTTCCCCTTTCTTACTGTGAAATTATCGCCGCTTCAAGTGCCGCTATTCTCTGTTCAAGAGAAGCCACGACCTTGTTTGCATCTTTGTTATAAGTTGCCGAAATAGTCACGCCATCCGTATTGGTCGCAAGTATCGTTGTCGGATACACCGACATAACGCCGTCAACACTTCCATCTTTGTTCGGTGTATGCTCTGTCACATTTACAGGCTCGTATTTGGTAGGTGCGTCCGCATACTCGATTTGGAAATTGGAGAAAATGCCGCTGTTTCCGTTTACATAAATTGCAAAGCAATTGTTTTTATACGCATTCTCGTCATACCAAGGTAAAGTTGTCTTTATTCTTTGTTTTGTAGTTACGGGGGAAAAATTTATACTAGCAGCCCACGGAGGCACTGAATTATCGTTAGGACAAATTTTCATCATATTTTTGTACTCTTCTTTTGTAGAAATCTTGGTGAGTTCCAAATCGAACGATAAAGATACTATTGAATCTTTGGGTATGCGTTCTTTTAATACAATATAGAAAAATCCATTACGATACGACAGATATCCTGCTCCGATATCAGCATCATTTTCTTGAGTAACCGTTACAGAATCGCTTGCTTCTGTTGTAGATAATTTTGTGCCATAGTTATTGCTTGACGACGGTGACCCGAGGTGCCATTGAGAATTCGGATTAACACAATCATAGTTGATTATATCGCAGATGTTCTTTCCGTATCTAAAAAGTTTGACCTTTGATATATCTTCGATAAGTTCGCCCTTCACAAGATATGGAGTCATACTGCCCGAAATGGTATCACTATCACCAGTATTGTTAGTAAACTGTACGGAAACTCTCGCCTCGCTTATCGCCTCGGTTATATCAAAACTTACCTCGTGAGAACTAATATTGGTGACATCCTCGTCAAGCACATAACCGGATACCCCTTCCTTTTTGATCCTCACTCTAATATCGTTCTTACCCGAAGAGTAAAGCGAAAAACCGCCTATCGTGTATCTTCCCACTTCAAGCGAAACAGCGCCAAACGAAAACGCAAAGCCAACATTTGCCGTTCCGGAAAAGCTCACGCTTCTGCCGTTTCGTGTGATGGTTACTCCTTTCATCACGGATTCGGTTGTAGCATACGGATACGGAACAAGATTTATCTGCTCCACCGACACCCCAAGCTCATGTTCGGTAGGGGATATATCATCAAGTATTACTGCTTCGCCAACGTCCGAGCCAACAAGTGAATTTGCGCTCGAAGCTATTCCCTCTTCAAGAGAGGTTACGACTTTGTTTGAGTCTTTGTTGTAGGAAGCATCTATGATTACGCCATCCGTATCACATATAAGCGTTGTCGTGGGATATACCGACATCACGCCCTCGACTACTCCGTCCTCGTTCGGCGTGTATTCGGTCGGCTCAACATAATGCGGATCATATTCGGTAGCCGTTGCCCCTGCTTCCAACACCATATTGCCCCACGAAATCGAGCCTTGTGTGTCATTAAACAAATCGAAAGACAAAGTATATGTACCTGCAGGTAACCACATTTTGTAGTAAGCGGTGTTGTTTAATATTACTCCCGACACACCTATCCTAAAATTCATCGTATCTTTAGGCGCATCGACCACATCTAAAGTGATTGCGTAACGATTTCCTGCTTTAAGATTATTCGCTTGGCTCAAAGCCAATTGTGAATAGCCATCGAGTTGTTGAAACATAAAAAGAACACGGTTAGCTGTATCAAGTTCGCTTTGCGTATATACTCCGTTTTCATACGAGATTTTGTCTTTCGATGTAGGCTCGATTAAAAGGTTTTTGCCATAACGATAAAGTTTGACTGAGGAAGGCTTATCGACACCGCTAACCTTTACATCAAGTTCGTGTTCTATAGGTGAGATATCGTAAAGTTTTACCACAGCGTTTGAAGCTTCGCCGACAAGAGCGTTTGAAAACTTTTTCATTAAGATGTTATCTGTCGGCTTTACAGACAATGCAATCTCTTTGGCTTCGTTTGCGGTTTTTACTGCGTTGCTTGCCTCTTCCCTTATGTCTTCGACATAGTCAATACTCATTTCGTTGTTGAGTATTCCGTATATACGAATAGGAATTATCTCTGTATCATCCGATGAGCTTAAATTGTCTGTAAAACTAACGACTCCATTTTCGTCGATATGCACCTGACGGCATGGCTCATAGCCGCCTCCACTTTTGCCAATAACTTCTCCATATTGACCAAGCTCCAATATTAAGCTTGGCAAAATTGTTTCTTTTTTTGAAAATCCATGACTCCACCTCGAACCTGTAACAAATACAAATCTAAATGATTTGTATTTTTTATAATCAGGTAACGGAAGCAATGTTGTTTCAGGAAATGCGGAATCTATGTCATCGTTAGACCACAGCAACTTCTCTTTCTCGTCAACATATGCTCGAAGTTCTTGTATATCGCCGACGGCAGCATTCTTACTTTCGGTCAAGTCACTGATAGCAATAACTTTCTCTGACTGTATCTCTTGTTTTGCATCTTTTACTTCTTTTTCTTTCGATTCGAAGATTTCCGTCTTTGCCGAAGATACATAGCTGTCTGTTGCATTCTTAATTTCGCCCAACGATTCCGCCGTCTTGTTGTTTACAGCATTTGTTGCGGATTCAATTATGTCGGTTTTTGCATCCACCATATCCGCGACGATCTCGGCTCGCTCTTCTTCGAAAGAAAACTTCGCTTTTGCAAAAGCATCTTCTCTTTCATCCTCCGCCTTGACTCTCGATGCCTCCGCTTGCTCGCGCAATGCTTCAGCTTCCTCGCGCAATGCTTCAGCTTCAACACGTTTTGCCTCGGTTGTTATTATGTCTTCGAGCACGGTTGATTCGTTTTTGGAATCTATACCTTCCGTAACTGCTGTTTCGTGGACAATAATAGTTATTCTTGGGCTTGTTATTAAACCTCCGTCAGCATCATAAACTTTTATTTGTGCGGCAATTCTACCAATAGCGGAAGTTGTCTGCTTTGTAAAGTAATACTTTATGACACCGCGCTCGATAATGCAATGATTTACAAGCGTTGTTCCGTCCGCTTTCTCGCCTGTGAATACAGCATATACTCCTATAGGAAGCTCAAACGCTTTGCCGTCTTCGCAAAGTGTTATGCTCAAGCTTCGCGCTGTATCTCCACGCGGAACCGGTATAGATGCCTGTGACACCGCTGTGTGCAAGTCAAGCACAAGCGGATAATTAGAATTCATCATATTCCTCTCCTCCTTTTTGACACTATAATAACATAGGCGGAGTTGGTATCTAAACCAACCCCGCCCATATTATTTTTTATTCTCCAAGGAATCCGTTTGCAAATCCCTTTCCTACGTTGCCGCTGACTCCATCGGCAATATTTTCATATACCGAATACATCTCTCGCACCGTGCGAAGAAGATTCTTTGCCGGAATTCCAAAGATAGCACCGAAAGCTCCTGTAATATCTTCAATCTTTCTCCATGTGCTTTTCTTTTTGCTGTCAAGAGTTGTTATCGCCTTATAAAGATCCATAATAACACTCATGTCTGCGCGCTCTATGTCGTAGCCTTGCAAAACACTCGCTATGTCACGCAAGAACGGAATCCACGTTATCGGGCTTAACTCTGATACCGCAAAGAGATACCACTTGCCACCCGAAAGAGAACCGCCGACCGCCTGTGCGTACTTCTCCATATACGATTCCTCTTCGTCATCGTCACGAAGCGCATAAACAAAAGATTTTGCCAAAATTGCAGATATTTGCGCCAAGTATACCGAGGCGATTATCCGCGATGCATTCGCTCCGCTTATCTTCTTTCTCTTAAGCTGAAGTATCGCATCGACAAGCATATTAAGAGAGAGTGTCGGCTCGCCCATAAAAGACACTATCTGCTTTGTCAGATCGTTTTTACTTCTCATAAGTCCGCTTCGGGAAAGTGTAGAATCATAGACCTGTGTTAACGTTATTACCTCAGTAAAACGTTCACCGCAAAGATCAAGGAATTTTTTCGACGCCGGGGACAGATCGTGATGCTTGTGTATCATCTCGCGCTTGACCGCGTTCCAAATGATAGACCAACCAAGCATATCCGCCTGCGCCGCACCCCACATTGTCGCATCATCGAATTTTTGTGAAGTTTTATCAATGCCCGAAAGTGTATCCCTGTTTATCCAAGATTCAATACGTCTGCCCGAGCCTGCATCAAAGCCTCCGATCTCTTTAATGAGTGCGATGGGAGCATACTGTTTTATCTCGTCCCACGTCTTGTCCATAGTTTTTTCGACCTTGTCAAGAGCACCAAAATACTTGGCATCCATAACACTCATAGCTCTTATTACCGCCGTCGGCTGCTGAACAACAACGGACAAGCTACCCGCTACCGCCGTTTTCTTAAACTTGCCAAACAAACCACTCAAGAAGGCTATTGTTGCTCCCGATGTTTTATTGTTTCCGTTAAGGTCATCGATAAGAGCGTTGATATACTCTACCGCGCCTTTTCCGAATCTCGATTCAACAACGGTTGTTACAGCCTCGGCGTTGGCATCTCGCCAAGTGCCGTAATGAAACACTTTGTTGATGTTATCAAGCGGAACAACAAATGCGTGATACTTGCTCATTCTCTCAAGGTGATTTGCCCATACGTTGTCAAACTTCTCAAGGATGATAGGATTACTTGCGCCCGGTACTGTCTCTTTCGTCATTCCGTCATTCTTGAGCGATGCACTCTGCTTGACTTCGTTTTCGCGCTTGATAAAATCGTCCTTTGATTTAAGCGGGAAATAATGCTCTTCTTTGAAGAGGTCTATATCCCAAAGTATACGCGATGCTTCGTTTCCTCTCTCACCAAACTGCGACATAAAATCTTGCATCTCGTCAACGTATTTTATCTGCTCTGTGGTAAGCGCACCGATTATCTCGTCAAGTTGAGGCAAAGTGAATTTGTATCCCGCCTCGTTGGAACGTTTAAGCTCTATGCCTACCTTGGTCTTTCTGAACGTCTCCTTGTTATTAAAGAAGAAACCGCCGTACTCGATATGATCTTTTGCTTGAGGTCGCTTTGAGTATGCGTATATCGACATCATATGACCGAGCGTAAGCTCCATCTCGCGCCCATCCAAAGTCTTAAAGGGGATAACTTTGTCCATATCCCACTTGTCATATCCGTACTTCTTGCGTGTTTCCTCTGCAAATCTCGTCACATCTTCCGTATCCCTTGCATATACGTCTTGCGCTTTGACTAAATCCCAATAGAATTTTTCAAGCGTGCTTGAGCCTATTCTGCGGAATGCGTATATAGGTGTTAACTCATTCCAAGCAAAGGATTTTGCACTATCAAAATTTCCTACTCTTTCTTCGGGTAAAGCAGGGTACTTTCGCACCTCTTCCATAATGGTAAATGCATTGTTGCTTATGCTTTCCTTCTTGCCCTCGCGGAACAGTTTGTTCGCATCTCGCACCGATTTAAGCACCATCTTGTAAAGATCGTACACCGCTTGAAGCTGTGACAGGCTCATATCACGAATAGCAGTATCCTTGATTTTTTCTTTGGTTGCAATTATCTTTTCAAGAATGAGGTTTGCTTCTTCAAGGTCAACAACATCACCGCGCGCATCTTTAATAATTTCCCGGTATGCTTCGTCAAGCTTGTCAAGCTTTGCCTTAAGTCTGTCGCCCTGCTCTGCAAGATACATTCTTGAGCTACTATTCTTGTCGATCTCGTTGCGGATTTTTTTCGCCTTCTCTAAATCGCCTGCCGCGAGTGCTTCCTTCTCTTTCTCGACGAGCGCTCTCTCCTTCTCAAGAAGCGCATTGATACGCGCCTGTGCCGTTATGGTATCCATATTGACCGCCTCAAGCGCCATTGCCACCGCCTCGCGAAGCTTTAACGGAACGTGGCTGTTTCTGTTGCCGTTGAGAAGCAACGTGTTCAGCTCGTTTACCTTGCGCTTTATCTTACCGCGAAGCTCGGTTTTCGTTCTGCCCTCGATGCCTTTCATTCTTGCCTCACGATAATGCGCCTTTGTCTCGGCAAGACGTTCGTCTCTTGTACGTATCATCTTTGCATCAGTACGACCTTGCGCCATAAGTCCCGCGAGAAGTGCGCGTTCTTCGGGAGTGTATTGGCTCGCATCGGTGTCCTTATAGGAATGTTTTATACCTACGCTTTTTTGAGGAATATACTTTTGAGCATCCCCCTTGACAAGCTCAAGCAAATCTGCTACACTAATAGTAGAAAGTCTATTCGGGCCAAGAAAAGAATCGCCTTGATTCATGTTTTTGGCGGAACCGAGTGGGCTTTTTTCTATTTCTTGAACTTCTAATACCACCGTGTCATAAGATGTAGCATACTCTTTCGGCAAATTGTTGTAATATTCCCGAATATTTTTAGGTATCGGTTGACCCAAATATCTGTATTCTTTGACTTTTAGTTTTACCGGCAAAATATCATTTTCTGCTCTTACCGCTGCAAAAAATGTATATATTCCGTCCGCATAACTGTTTCCGTGAGTGGTTTCTTCTGAGTGTGTCATAACTGCGTTTTCTATAAGTTCAGTTAAGTGTTCCGATGCATTAAGCTGAAGCTTGCCCAAATTGTTAAACGCATGCGTATAGCTATCTTTTGTAATAAAAATCAATGTATTTGTATCTTTGTTGAGATACGGCTTTTTTATTATCTCTTCAGCTCTACGCAATATTTCTTTTCGTCTTTCGGAAAAACGCCCCTCTGTCTGTGAAACCGAGATGTCTATTACTTTTATCGGTGGTTTGCTTTCCAAATCTTCGCGTGTAGGAAAAGGAACATCTTTAAGGGAAAACTGCTTTTTGCTTCCTACAACACCATTCTTCGTAGCACCTTTTTCCGTGTTTTGCAAGGTGTTATCAAAAGGATTTTTCAACCACGTTGCGCCTGCGCCGTAATTCTCGCCCGCCTCGACAAGAGCCTCCGTCCACAGACGTTTGAGCTCCTCAAAGGTTTCAAGCTGTTCTGCAACAAATTTGCCCTCTGCAGAGTCGGGCTTGATGTCCTTGTACACCGCCTTTATTTTGTCTACAAGCGCCGTTATGTACTCGACGATCTTCTCCCACAAGCTTTGGTCTCTCTCTTTAAGCTCGGCTATTTTCGTCAATACATCGCCGTCCGCAAGCATTGCCTCGCAAGAATCTGCAATAACCTCGTCAAATGCCTCGTCTTCTGTGAGGATGTCGCCGTGTTGTGCAGCCTTATCTATCTGCGCCTTGACAAGATCGTTAATATCTACGCCCTTTTCAGCATAGTTTTCGAGGAGAAAATCAGCGAACTCCTCATATTTTGCCTTCGACCACGCCTGTATAAAGTGCGTAAGCTCGTGCGCCATCGTGTACAGGATTGTGCCCTTGTCGGTGTTGCCCGAATGGATATCTATCCATATACTTCTGTCTGTATGGTCATAGAATCCGTTTTTGCCCTTGAATTCTTCACTCTGACTGTCGAATACGTGCACGTCCACTCCAAGAGCCTTTGACAAAAAGTTTACCGCACGAAGAGATGCGCTCTGCAATTCACTTGTTTTAAGAAGTGCTGTTGTGCCCTCATATGTGACCTTGCCTTCGCCCTTCTTTTTTCTCTGCGCATTTATAGCATCCACGCCAGCTTGATACGCCACCTCGCGCTGTGTGGGATTAAGATATGCTACAAGAGGCGACTTCATAACGTAGTTGATTTTAACGCCCTCTCGTCCCATATTGTACGCCGCTCGGTATGCGGCGTCATACTTTTCGACGTCTTGCCCTGCATTGTAGGTGTGCATCATTGCTCCCGCCTGCGCACCGTACTTGCTTGCCGCACTCTCAAGCGTTACCTTGAGGGGCTCAACTTTGTTTTTCATCATCAACGGAGATGCCTCAAATTTGCTCTCTGTTGCTTTTTCTTCTATAGTGGAATTCTCGCTCACGTTTGCCTCTTCGGCTTCGCTTGCGAAGTCCTCGCCTGAATCCGCCTCGGTTTCGTTGAGGTTTTCACCGACAGATTCCATTTTGCTTGTAATAAGCTCGATGCGAGCTGTTTCCTCTGCTGTCGGTTCATAACCTTGCGACACCTTTTCGGCAAACTCGGCTACTATTTCCGCCTCGCGTTTGGTCAGTCCACCTTCGACAAGGTCTTCTCGCGCCACTCTTGAGGTCTTTTTGTTTTCCGCTTTTGCCACAGCTCTTGCCAAATTGTAAGCATTGCTCGCAGATTCCTTCTTGTTAAGTTTTTCAAGCCTCTTTGTAACCGTCTTGTTATCGGTAAACTTATCCGCTTCGGTCTTGAGATCATCAATTCGTTTGTTATTTATAATATTTTGACCGATTTTATTCTTTGCTATTTCCCCGGATATTGTATTAACTGCCGTAGGAGCTGTCTCGAACACTCCCGCGGAGAGTGCGCCGAGTAATGCGGAATATGCAACCTCGCCCCAATCTACAGCCTCGATATTTTCGCCTGTTACAATAGACTTAAATATCGGTTCGAGAATGGTCTGTGCTCCCTCCTCAATTGCTTCGGAAACGGCGTTGCCGCCAAGCGTAAGAGCAAATCTTGCAAGACCGTTTTCAACACCCGAAAGCGCCTTTGTTATCTTTGAAGCCAAGCCTGTCTTACTCGCAAGACCGCCTATGCCACCAAGCGCATACTGAAGCGCCGCCTCGGATGCGCCTATAAGGATTCCGTAGGTGCGAGCTTCGTCTTTGGTATATCCAAGATTGACAAACTCTTGATAAGCATTTCCTGCAGCACTTGTTCCCATAAGGGCATTACCAACAACTGCCCCCGCCGTGGGATTGACCATACCTGCAATAATGGATGCTCCTATTGAGGGAAGCATATTTGCGCTTGTTACTGTAATGTCATACGCAATCTGTCCGAGTGAGCTATTTCCTATCTTTATGCCCTTGTTGGCAAGGTCTTCACGAATCATCTGCGAAGCATACTGTGTTGCATTGGGCTTTTGCTCAGCACCAAACACTGCACCGATACCGCTTCCAAACTGAACAAGGCCCGCATCTACGGCTTGAGAAAGCTGTCCTCCAAAATCATCCTCAAGTCTATATGCTATTGCTTCTCCCGCCCTATATTCAAGAAGCGCGTCTATTGCCTCAAGATACTCATTCGCTCTTGTTGTCCCTTCCTCTTTGTCCTTTGCAAGATAGTATGCAAACAAGTCGAACTCTTCCGGCTGCATTCTCTTGTATTTGTCAAGTTTGACATCGGGAATAGAACTGTCTACCGCCTTGCCATCAAAGTAATTCATCGCCGCCGCCGCAAGTCTGACATTGTCATACGAGGTTATTTTATTTCCGTAAAGAGATGTGGTTTTTTCTGTGCCTGTGTCGGTATAGGAAAAACCTTTGCCCTTTGCGACGTATTCATCGTAATCTTCAGAAGCTTGCGCATCTCTGCCCTTGGCATTGGTCAAAAGATCATCCCACGAGATGATCTTGTTATCAAACGTGGTATAGGCAGTACCGCTTGCGTTAGCCTTGAGCGCGGGCAGATCGTACGCAGATAGATCCGCTTTAAGCTTATCAAGCTGTGTCTGTGCCGCACTTATCGCATTTTTGCTTCGCGGATTTGTAGAATTGTTTGTAGACAGATAATTTTCGAGGTATCTGATATCGCTCTGTATCTTTGATGCCGCCTCAAGGTCAGCTACCGCCTTGTTGCGTTCTGCTACCTTTTGCTCAATATCCGCCGTGGGCATTGCATAGAGCGCGGATATTTCATCGCGCTTTTGCCTCTGCATATTCTCTGCGCCTGTTTTAGCCGCGTTGTTGTATATGGAAAGCTCTCGGCTTTTAGGTGTAAATGTAGGAAGCGTTGTAGGTGTGTTCGCAGTGGGAACTATTTCCTTGTTGTTTTTATTTGCTTCACGCACAGCTTTGGCATTTGCCGCAAGTGCGACCTTGTATTTAATTATGCTACCATTCGTTTTCTTTTGTGCCATGGTACCGCCCCCTTAATACAGATTTGCTTTGATTGTATCCATTATTTTTTTAGCTTCGGCTTCTATATCCGACTCGGGTTTGTTTACTCCGCTTACTTTGTAATATTCTTTAAGATATTCGAGCACTTCGTTGTAGAAGTTAGTAATGGTGTTCCTATTGCCGTATTGGTCTTCTATAATCCTTTTATCTCCCTTGCCACCACCTTCAACAACCGTCCATTGTCTGTTTTCATAAGGCATTTCTTTAATAACGTATTCGTTATACAATACCGCCTGTTCCTCCGGTGTAAATCCGGCGTTTGCGATATAGTATATGATGTCATCCTGTGTCGGAAGAATCTGTATATGTGCTCTTGCGTTTTTGAGTGCAGGAGATTCTTCTTCGGTGTAGTTTGCATTACGATGCGCATCTGCATGCGCTCTTGTCATACCTACCGCCGCAAGCTCATCGTCTGATGGTTCATATCCCTCTGATATAAGGTCAAGAAGATAGTTTCTTTGTGTTTTCAGATCGAAGCCCTCTTCCTCGGGAGTATTAGCATAGGCGATATACGAATCGAGCATATCACGGCTTATACCCACAGCCGCAAGCTCTTCATCTGTAGGATTATATCCCATTGCCGCATAAGAAAGGATCTCGTTCTTTGCCGCCTCGTTGCGCTCATAAGCCCTATCTTCAAGGCTCTGCTGATAGGATAGGTTTTTCCAATATTGGTCAAGCTCGTTTTCATACATGGCATATTCTCTGTCTGCAAGGTCGCGTGCTATAGAATATTCCTGTGCGAGAGCATCGCCCTCGGCGTTATATTTGTCAAGTGCCATACCGTAAAAATCGGCTATTCGGTCATTGCCTTGCTGTATAAAGTTTTGGTACGCCTGTGTTCCTACCGCTTGTCCGTAAGAGCTTGCATAGCCGCCTGTCATAGCCGCTGCTTGCCCCATCGCATCCTCCGAAGCAATATTGCCTTGGCGCATATACTCTTGCATATACTGCTGATACATAGGATCGCTTGCAATATCATACTCAAAAGGCGCGCGCCCGACTATTTTATTATATGCATCGTTGAGCATAGCATCGTATGAGCCTGTATACGTTGGCATACCCCCTTGTGCCAAGCGCAAAGCGTTTTCCGCTTCGTAGTAATACCCATCAACGTTGCCATAAATTGTTCCACCGGGATAAACAGTCACCTTAAAGCCTTCGTCTCCGTATGTTGTTCCACCGGGCAAATTGTGGTTGTGTAGTCTGTCGTTGATGTTTGCTCCATCGCTTGACTTTTGTGTGCTTCCCGCCGTTGGTGCTACAGGCACAGCTTCTGTTCTGTATGACAAATTCTCCTCGTTTGCATTGTTCTGCGCAAATACCGAAGACATTGCCTCTACCGCCGCGGCTTTATCTCTCTGTACTTTTGCGTAATCCCTTTGGTTTCTCTCTTCTTCAAGCTGTTCTCTTGTCTTTGCCATTTTATCCTCCTTGTACTGTTGAATTTATATGTAATCGCACGTTAAACCTTGCACCCGCATTTATGGGGCTAAACGACGCCAATTTGAATAGCGCACTTGTGTTGCTTTTGATAGGTATAACAAGTGCCGTTCCGTCCGTATTGCCTGTAATGACAGGTGCAACGGAGGCAAAAGGCAACGGAAGTGCAATTTCATCGGAAATATATATGCCGTTTGAAGACGAAAGGCTCTGTATCGTTACTGTAAAATCGCCAACCGCTTCATACGTTCCATCTCCTCGTCTTATATATGACCATCCGTTTGCTGTGCCTCGCTCGGCGTATTCGTTTTCTTGGTTTAACTCCGTAACAAGTTGTCGAAGGAAACTGACCAACTCGTTGCCGTTGCTCCCTTCTCTTGGAAATCGGAGCTGTCTCATTGTCCGCTTCCCCCTTCTATCGTCTTGCATATAGAGAAAATCTTTGCGTTTCCGAGCCCCTCTATTTTTATTCTGATATGGTCGCTTCGCTTCGCCTTGATGGGAATGGAAAAGCTTCTCAATCTATCGCCGTACATTGAAAATACCTTCTCCCACTCACCCGAGCTGTCATACTCTATATAAAGGTCTACATACGATGAAACACTCATAGACATACGTATATCAATGCGTGAAATGTATTTTTTGTCGGGATCGTTTACCCCGAGCAGTCCTGTTTCTGCCGACCATTTCACGCGATCCTCTGCAAGAACGTTGTCGCCTACGGTTGTTTTTATATTGTTGTGCTCATCGATATAATATAAAACGCCTCCGTGTTCGGCAAATGCAAGAGCTTTTTCGTTATCCTCTCTATGCCACAAGCCTTTTTTCGTGTCATAAACAAAGAGGTGATATTTTCCGTCTTCCTTCGACCTCATCGAAATATAATACTTGTTACCGAGCGTTCCCGCGCAAGCACTTTCATAAGCTACTTCTCCGAGCGCAGAAGACATCTCCACAGGGAGAGAACCATCATAAGCGCACACCGCGCTTCGTGCCTTGTAGTAAAGAATTTCGTTTACTATCGATAAGCTCTTGGCGCACCCCTTCTGTACGCCTCGCACCGTTGTTGTCTGTACTTGGTAGTTTGAAGGCATACTGCCGTAAATTTTATGCAATGTGTTTTCCTTGAAAAATAACGGATATCCCAAGTGAGTTATAGCGCCTGTAAAAGGGCCGTCAGAGCCCACAGAGACAACATACGAATCTGTGCTTATGCCCGAAAAGCTGTTCCAATTCTTAAAATCTCCCAACTTTGAGGCATAGATCTCGTTGACGTGCTCTCCGTCGATGGATTTGCCGTATCGGCATCCCCATAGTCTGTTATCGCTCTCAATAATAAAATCCATCTCGGGCATTCTTCTTGCGATCGTGATGGGAGTGTCTTGTTTTACAGTCTCTTGTATTATTCCAACAACTACGATATAGTCCTCGCTCGATGCTTGTACAACCATAGACGAATTGAGGTCTGAAAGCAGTTCGCTTTCTATGTCAGATATACTTATGCCGTCGCCCTTTGCAAAGGTATTGCCTATGCCCGGATACGCAATCTTTACATATGTGGAACTAACGCTTACCCACATTCCGCTTGCGCTCGAATACTGCTTGAGCACGTTGGGCTTACTTGACGTATCAAGCCAATACGCCATATTAACGCGCGATGGCTCTGTTGCGCTTACTGTTATATTGTTATACTCAACTCCGTCTAAAGTACAGAGAGAAAAGGTGACCTCTCCGCTTGTTACCATTGTTGCCTCTATATCGCCTCTATCCTCGGGCTTTGCTGTGTTAATATATTTTTTATCGGGCATAATGATAACGTAAGCACCCATAGATATAAGCGTTTTTTCTTCTGCCGTAAGCCCCATAGGATAAGTCGTATCGCCTATGACAAAGTTTTCGCCGTCTGCATAGCAAAACTCTTCTTTGGAAATTATTCCAAGCGCATTAACGTCCTTTTTATAGATACCTCTCGGTTTTCTCGGAGATAATACAGGATAATCGGACGACGTCATATTTGTCATATCGTAAAACTCACCCTCGGCTATTCGAAGATTATGATTATAACCGCCGAAGGTCTGCACGATATCGCGGCCGTGCGCGTGTTCGCGTATTCTCGGGTACAACATTGCGCCACCTCCTTAAAAAATAAATCTCTTTCCTGTAATAGGTCTGTGATGCTCCGTATATTCTTTTGAATACTCAAGATAAACCTTGTTGTACATATCGATGCTATCGTTGTACTTATCGTTTTCTCCGTTCCAATAGTCGATGCGTGCGGCAAGTCCGAAGAGATATATCTCCTCAAAAGGCTCGGGTACAAGAAGCACTGTTGAAAGCTCGGTTTTTTTATCATATCCGTTGAATACAACAGCATCTGCGCCTTCGTGCCTGTCAATAATATTCTTTTTTACAAGTCCATCTATTACGGAAAGCCATCTTACTTTTTCGTCTTGCGTGTATGTGTTGGGCTTAACAAGATCGATTCTGTTTATGCATTCAAGTATTGTCATGTTGTTTTCCTCCTGATTTGATAGCACTATAATACATCTTTGGGATATGAAATCTAAACCAACCCCCAAAAGAAAAACAGAGCTCAAAAGAGCCCTGTTTTTTCTATTACATATTCGTGGGAGCCTTTGAAAGCTCTTTGATCTGTGCGCGTCTACGGTCAAGCTTTGCTGCCGCTTTGCGCGATCTTTTGATCTCATCGGCAATGTGCTTTGGTACAAGTGACGTTTCCCCCTTGGGAAGCACATAGTTTTTTCCGTTTACACTTACGAAAAAGTTGGGATCGTCTCGGCTATCCCCTTTTTCGATATAAATCTCGACTCTTTCTTCTTTTTCGGCAACCTTGGTTACCTTTTCCTGTGTCTTTTCCTGTGCCATAATTGCTCCTATTCTGTTTTTGGGGGAGGTTTACTCCCCCATTAAAACGTAGTTAATTAGTTTGCCTCGTCTGTTGCGCTGTAGGAGGAACAGCTCATAACGCGAAGAAGTCTCTCGGGATAGAGAATTGTTGCGCCGTTTGTCTCAAACTTATAGCCTACTGTGCTAAACTGTTCAAGAGGACCACCAACCTCGCCTCTGTCCTTGACGATCATCTCAAGAGCGCCACCTTCGGGATCAATAATGCCGAATGCATCCTTACCGAAGAAGTATGTAGCATACGTTACGGTGCCCGCCTTGTTAGCATACTCGCCATCAAGCACAGGTGCGAAAGTATCCTCGATGAATCTTACACCATGAAGCTCGCCAATCTCACCGTTGAATATCTCGGACGTTGCTGCATACTTGTGCGCTTCTATCCAACCCTCGGACATACGGATGTCGAACGCTACGGAAGGATGAACGACAGCATAATACTTGCCGTTGATTGTAGGCACTCTGTCCTTCTTCATCTTTGTAGAAGCCTTTGCTACCATATTAGAGGTGAATACAGACATTGCTGTAGTGCTTGCTTCCATCTCGTTCGGAGCTTTAGGAGTGCTTGCGACTGCACCTGTTGCAAGAGTGATGTTATCGCAATAGAGCACGTTTGTGTTAACAAGAAGTCCGTCTCTGATGAGTGTCTCCTGTGTCTCTGCTGCGGATGCGCCCATTTCCTCTGTTGCTCCAAGGATGATAGGATCGTAAGAGTGTGTCTCAAGGATGTCGGATATTGCAGCAAAAGTACCGTACTGCTCGATTACGCCCGACTTGGTGGACATACCAAACTTCTGTCCTGTAGGAATTACACCCTCCTGAAGCTTTGTTGCGGGAGCGAATGTGTTCCACTGTCTCCATTCAACAGTTCTGCCGCGTCCCTTGGGGAGAGACTGCTTCTTTGCAAACTGTGCATAGAAGAGCTCTGTGCGAGCATTCTCAAGAAGCTCTGTATCGTAGAAAGTCTTGAGCTCTGCTGCAAGAGTGTTCTTTGCATCAAAAGGTGTTGTGGCGCCTGTGTATGCGTTTACGTATGTTGTGGATGCGTTAACGAGTGTTCCTGCTTCAGCGAAAAGCTGAAGGTCAATAATAAAGTTTCTCATTTTGTTTTTCTCCTTCTCAAAAATAAAATTGTGTGTCGAGAGGAGAAAATGCCGATGGGGCTTGTTATCTTATTGTGCCGGGATACATTTTCTCCCCTTTTGCCCACCCTTCTTGGAGCTGTTTCTTAAATGCAGCTCTCTGTTCGGGAGTGGCTTTTCGGTAATCAAATGTAGTCGCGGACGGCGCTTGTGCCGATGTCCCTGCTTCTTGAGGACGTCTCTTGCCGGAGAGAATTTCGTTTGTCACTTGCGTTTCGGCTTTAGCAAAGGCGGCTTTCATTGTCGCTTGCTGTATCTCTTCTCTGTGTGCGGCATAATATGCATCTGCCACAGGAATGTTAACGCCGGGCGCAGTTAACCTCTTAAATACAGGATTCTGCAATTCTGTCTTAAGGTCGAACGTCGGGAAAGTCTTCTTTAACTCTTCCCCCTGCTTGTGAAGGTTTACGATGTGATCTCTGATTTTCTGCTCCTCAATAGTCCTTTCTTTTTCCTTCTGACGTCGCGCATCGTCTCGCTCGGCTCGGTCGATTTTCATAGCCGTTTCTACAGAAACGCCCATTTCCTCTGCCTTGCGCTCATAATAGCTTCCGTCCTCGCTTACCGCTTTTGCTAAAGCTTCGTAGTCGAGGTTTTCCATATTGATGCCGTGATGTCTTGCAAGGATTTCGATAGCGGGAGTCAACTTTGCAAGGTTTTCCTCAGCAACTTTGGCAGTCTTAAGCCTGCCCTGTACTGTTTCTTGCATTCTTTTGTTGTTCTCGGGTAACGCCATGAACTCATCCCACGATATATTATGGGATTCATTCTCCGTGGGGGTTTCTTCCGCATCGGCGACCTGCGGCTCTATCTTTTCTTCAACTTTCGGCGCTGTTCTTGCGCTCATCTGTGAAGCGACAGCTTTTTTCGCCCTGGTTTTGATTTTATCTGCCGGACCTCCCAATTCAAGCAGACGCTGCTCGGCGAGGTCAGCACTTACTGCCGATGTTGCGGCTTCTGCGCCCGCACCGCCATCCCCGGCACTTGCGCCTCCATCTCCTCCTGAAGCACCTTCGCCTCCGAAGAGCTGAAGATCAAGCCATTTTCTTTCTTTCATGAGTAAATCCTCCGATATAATCTGCCGCTATAATGGGCGGCGAGTCCCTATATATCATCTCTTGCGAGTGTATATACTGTTATTTTTTCATCTCATAGGTTACGTGGCTCGGATACTGCTGTGCGACAAGGTCGTACCCTGCGCATATAGCATCCACAACAAGCGTTATAACAGCCGAATATGCTTTCTTCGGCACCCATCTTATTACAGCATCGCCTTTGTTAAGCTTCATCTGTCTCGCGGATATATGCCCTGCGTCTTTCATATTGTCGATAGCATTAGCTATTGTGTACGTTATAGCCGAGACCGCCGCACATACAATGTCTCGTCCATCCTTGTCCCACCCCGCATGGCCGTCTATGGTCACAAGGCTTCGTTCTCTGTCATATATGACCTTTATCATATGCTTGCTCCTCCTCCTTGCGGCTGTGATGCGTTCTGCGAGCGTTCACGTGCCTTCTTTACAATGCTGTGCTCGTCTGCCGTTCCGTCATTCAACTTCACTTCGGGAAGATTCATTGACATACCATTCGCCACCATCCCCGATGCGCCGAGAGTTCTCATAATATCATCGTGTAACCCTTGTACCATATCGGGGCGCACTGCTTTAGCAAACGTAAGCGCCAACTGCATATATTGGATAAGCTTCTGATACATAGTCCCTTGTTTTGATATCTTCTGCACCATCTCATCCTTGCCGTCAAACTCCATAAGGCTTAAGCACAAAAGCGCCTGATCTACCATATCGGGGCGGAAGAAGCCCAAATTATAAAGCTGAAGCACAAGCTCGTTCTGCGCATTCTTGGTATATAGGTTTTTCTTCTGCGCAGACACTTTGATATCGAATACAGGAAGTCTTCCGTCTTCCTGTTCAAGAAGTCCTGTGTTCTTGTATTCGACAAACTCCATAGCTCCGCTTTCGCCCAATATGCGGAACTTTCTCGGCAAAGTATAGAACTGTCGCATAAGCTCTATTATTAAGGTCACAACGTTAGCGAATGTTCTATACGAGCCTTTCGTGCTGTCTCTTGAGCCCTTGCCCGATGCCTCCTGAAGCGCCGCTATGCCCGATGCCGCCATAGATGCGGGGGCTGTACCTGTGCTTGTCTCTGTATTTCCGCTCGTCTCACGAAGCTCTTGGATCTTGTGCTCAAGCACGTTAAGATAAGCGCCGTCGATAGATTTGTAGTCGATAACCCGCAATGAGAGATCGCTTAATTCGTTCACCTCTACAAAGGGCTTGCTTAAGTCAAGAAAGTCCGCCTCGTTAAATTCTCCTCCCTTGCGCTTGAAGTATCGCGGCATAGCGCCCACCATTGCGTTTTTTATAAACGTTGTATTGAGTGCATCGATGTCCGTCTGCGCATCCTTGCACAGATCAACAAGTCCGTATCCGTAAGGAGATCCCTCGACAGGAAAGAGCGCATCAAGCTCATAGGGGAACTTTCCGTGATCGTAAAGACCTCTCCCCGCTATTTCAGGAATGTTCTCTGTAGCATAGAGCACAGTATCGCCCACGTACTTGCAATACTGTAACGTCTTCTTATCGTCTATGTATTTGTGATAGTAAACCTCTACCACCGTACTCTTGTTTGAATTGTCTATGGCATCATCGTGCGCAAACTGTGACGTTATATAGGCATCTCCGCCTATCTTCTGTTCGAGCTCGGGATATATCTCCTTGAGCACATCCGTATCAACAAGCTCGGTGTGAAATACGTATCGGCTCTTCTGTATGTCTGTGATGCCCGGCTCGAAGTAAAGATTAAGCAGATTTACTCTTTCTATTGCGATGTCGCCTATGCCATTGTTTTTCTTTGCATCCCATATCACTTTATATGCGCCTGTACCTGTCTTGAGCTTCTGCCAAGCAACATCGTTGTACGTCGCTTCAAATCCGTTCTGCTCAAGAATGCAGGGTACTATAGACGTAAGCGTTTGCGCTTCGTGCTTGTCGCTTGCTTCTCTCGGCAACAGTACAGGCTCGGGGTATGCTTCTATAGCATCCGCATGCTTTGATGCAATCGTATTGTGCAACCATCCCGAACGGCTCACTCTGCCTCCGTCTTTGCCTATATTGCTTACTTTCTGCTCTTCTCTTGTGTTGTGAAGCTTCCACCACTCTTCCGAAGCCTTTATCCTTGCCTCTGTGGTGTTACGTCCGCTCTTGTACTTGCGTAGTATCTCGCTGAACTTTTTTACCTGCTCCGAGCCGATAGGAGTTATTCCTGTGCTCGGAAGTAAATCCGTTTCTTTTGTGTTTTTCTCTATTATCTTGTCCATACGTTATCTCCTTTCGTAAACTGATTCAAAGGATCGCTGTATACTATATTTTTCTTAGGCTGCGCTTTTGGCGTTATCGGTCTTGACATAAAAAGATAGCGGCACTCGTCGCATACGTGATCCTCAAGGGAGGTGTCAAGATCCTCGGGGCGTGTTTCCGAGTACATCATCAACGGCACCGTGCGAATAAAGGCATTGCACCCCTTAAATGCGTACATCATAGGGTATCCCTGCTCGTCAAAGCGCAGTCTGTTGTGGAACTGCATCCACCCCGCAATACGATTGTTGTCGCCCGGCGTGAAGTATACGCCATACTTGCACGCGGTCTCGTATACACTCTCACCTCGTGAGGTATCCCATATAGACGGATCGGCAACACTATCAACTATCTCTCTGTCCTTTAGCCAAGGATGTTCAAGCTCAAACTCTCTTATGCGCTTGAATTGTTCATCGGGCGACCACTTTACACCCTCGTTTGGCGTTTGTGTACATCCGTAAACCTCAAGTACCCTATATAGCACTCCGTCATAGTCGCAAGCCCAATATCCGAGTGAAAACGGTCTGTGGTAGCCGAAGTCATATGAGCGCATCAACGTCCACCCGCGTTTTTCTCCCTCGTTTAAGTCGAAAGGCTCTATGACGTGTGTAAACCTACGTTGCATTAAAGCTTGTTCGGGCGTAATATTTGCCGCCTCACAGAGGGTGATGTCGGGAGTTGTTCTGAACTCCTCAAAAAACTGCCCCTCAAATATATCCCATCTGCCGTGAAGCCACGCCTCGCGCAATTTAGGTGGTAAAGCCTCAAGCTGTTTTATATAATCGGGTTGACTTGCTAACAGCGCTTTGTTGTCCGTCACTAACGCTTGGATAAATTCGTAATCGTTAGCGTCTTCGCCGTCTTCATATCTGCGATCTATAAACAATCGCTTGATATATGCGTGAGATGGGCCACCGGGGTTACACGTATAGTAAATCCGCTTTGGAAAGTCATTTACACCTCGCACACAGGCTGTAATTTTCTTTATCCACATCTCTTGAAGCTGTGTCGCTTCATCAAGAAAAACTACATCGTATTCGGCGCCTTGATATTGGTCGAGATCGTTGTCATTGTTGCAATATCCAAACTTTATCGTGCTGCCGTTGGCGAAGGTAAACACCTTTTCGCTCTTGTTGTATACCGCGATCCCTAACAGCTCCTCGCGTAATTGGTTTATATGGTTGTTTACAAGCTCGGGATATGTGCGACGTACTATGAGCACCTTGATGCCTGCAAAACGCAAGCAGAGCCTTTTTGCCTTATCTCTGACCGCCCACGATTTGCCACCGCCTCGCGCACCTCCGTAAGCTATATGCTTTTTATGAGATGCGAGGAAAAGCTTCTGCCGTTCGTTAGGCGTTTGCAACGAGAGCTTTATATCACTCATTCCACTCCTCCGGTCCCGCATCAAATGTAACAGTTATTGCAGCCGTGTTATCTGCCTTTTCAATCTGCTTCTCAAGGTTATTGATTCGTGCCATCTGTTCACGCATATCGGCTTCCGATTTAACGCCCTTGATGTCCTTAAGGTCTTTAAGGGCAGACGTAAGATTCTTTATATTCTGCGTGCTTAACATATCGGATTTATCGAGCATCTCTATGATCTTGTCTATAAGCTTATCGGCAACGTCTACAAGATTGTTTGCCCTGTGCGCTTCTTGCTTGCTTATGCTTTCAACGATTTTCGCATCTGTCTTGGCTCTTGAGCGACTTCTTAACTCCACCCAATTCTCTCGCGTGGCTCTTTTTTGTAATTTATTGCGCTCTATGCCATACTTATCGGCAAGCTTTCTGTAACTGATTTCGCTTGCGATATACTCTGCCTTGATTTGATTCCAATCCACAGAAAGCCTCCTTTCTCGGTATGCAAATAGCATACCAAATCAAAACTCCAAACCTAAACCAACCCCCCTATACTTTTTTGCAAAAAGAAAAAGACGGTTGTTTCCGTCTTTTATCTTTTCGTTTGTTCAAGCTCACATAAGAACGCTATATTACACGCCAAGTGCCACAAGTGCGGCATTCCGCTTTCCTCGTCAACACCACTCGGCTCGTCAAGATACTTCATGAAATGTCTATACGCCGCATCTCTGTATCGGTCTAATTCAACCGATCGCCAACTGTTCGGCTCTTTGTACTTCTTGCATCCAAACTCTCGTATCCTTGCTATAGCATATATGATCTTTCTCGGTACAAGAGTAAGCCTCGGCTTCCCTGCATCAGCTTTGATGTTCTGATCGTTCATTTTATGTTTCTCCCCACTTTCCATCAAGCATCTTATGAACGAGGCACTTGCGACAACGTCCAACATCATCGCAAAACCACCTCTTGTATGACTTTCTTGCTTCGCGTGATCCGAAAACAACGTGTGTGCTTGTCCCCGGCTCAACGCCTTCGCACTTTATTCTGTCTTCATCGTTGCTGTGGTAGTAAGGGCAAACCGCATACTTTGCCTCGCCGTCCATAAGCTTCGCCTCACTTCTTTTTGGGAACAAAAGCTTCGCAAGCGTTCTGTCCGTACTTGATATATGCAAATGCACCTATATTGGAATTCTTGACGCATACTCGTTTGCGCCCTGCCTTAAAGAAATGTTCGCAGCCCTTGCACTTGTTTGTCTTTGCCATAATTATTTCCTCTCTTTTCGTTTTTTCAAATCACTTGTTTTCTTTCAAACAAGGCATATTTTCCATAGCGGTGTTGTAAAATTTTGTGTTGACCTCAAATCCGTATGCGTGTCTGCCAAGTTCATAGGCGGCTTGTAATGTGCTACCGCTACCCGCAACAGGATCAATAACGACATCTCCCTCGTCTGTAAAAACTTCTATCAAACGTTTTAATACATTGACAGGCTTTTGTGTCGGATGAATTTTGGGATATTCCTTGCCGTCACGCTTCCACTCAAACCAATCAAAAATCATCTTTCCTGTACCACGAATGGGTTTTTGTGTTTCAGGGTCGATCTGTCTTCCGTTGTTAAACTTCGGAAGCTTGTCACGATAAAGCACTACTGCAAACTCTGTCGCTCCGACAATTTTCATATTTGCCTTTAACACCTGTGCAGAATAATTCTTGATGAAGAAAAGTGGATATGAGTTCATAAATCCGTATTTTTTTCCGTATTCAATAACTGTCGGTATTTGCTCAAAAGCACAGAACACAATCATAGCAGGTGCTTTTCCCTTTTCTTTTGGTTCTTTAATCAAAAGTTTATTGCAAAAGTGCATATATTCGGCAATTTTGAAATCTCCATCACCGTTGAAAAAGTTTGCTTTTGCGTTTTTGCTCTCCCCATTCTTGTTATCTCCCCCATTGTACCACATCGGATTTGAAGCATACGCATCAGCACCAATATTGTAAGGTATATCCGCTATTACGAGTTGTGCTTTTTGGGGGATATTATACCTTTTGAAATTTTGAAAATTATCGTGATAAAGTTTTACCTTTGACATTGTTTTACCTCTCGATGCTTTTTTTCAAAGCAGCATTAAAAAATTCGTCTGTGTCGAAAGAGCCATTTCCTTGCTTGCGTTTTTCTATTTCTTCCCGAGCCCATGTCCTGATAACTGCTAAATGGTTGTTGTAAGTCTTACCGGAGCTCTCGATATACGAAGACAAGCGCTCTATCCTTGCCTCATAGTCGGAAAACTCCGCCTTAAGCAGTTCTATATCCTCGTCCGTCAAAAGCACGTTGCCATATTCTCCGTAATTTTGCTTTTCTTGAGAGGGGGGGTTCTCTCTATCTCTCTCTTTACATTCGTTCTCTATCTCTACCTCTACCTCTTTCTCTTTCTCGCTTCCGTTTTGCTTCCGTTTTGCTTCCGTTTTGCTTCCGTTTTGCTTCCGTTTTGCTTCTCCCCCAAGTGCGCCACTTGTTGCTTTTCTTCTGCCCGAATCAAGCGTAGGCTTTATAAGCTGAAACATCGCTGATGCTGCAGGAGATAACCCGCTTGGAATTTCTTCGTATAGCGCGTATGCACATACCGCAAGGATCGCATCCGCTTTGTCTTTCTTCGGAAGAACCACAAGAGCATCAAAGTACGATCTGTAAAACGTGAATTGGTTTCTCGGTTCACTCATTTTCCTCACTCCTTATGTCTATTTCTGTTCTTGGATTTTGCTTATCCACTTTTCCGTCAAGCACAAGCGTGACCACATCAAAACTATCGTCTATCAGAATACCTTCCCTCACGAGAGGATCTAAAAGCATTTTGCCCGAATAATTGTCGGGGTCACGCCTACGCTTGTCTTTGAAGTAATACGTTATGTTTACTGTTGCCTTCTGAATAGGTTTTTTGGGCTTCTGTGCCTTGTTTATAGCTCCCTTTATCAACCAATGCCAGCGTTCCTTTTCACGCCTGTACGCATTGAAATTGTGGGAGTTACCCATAAACTTGTTGTTGGTAGGCGGTATCTCGTTTATGACTATCTTTATCTCCTACACTTCCTTTGCTACCGCTTTAAGCCAAGCCTGTGTCTGTTTGCGTTTCTTTTCTCTCTGCATAGCATCGATCGCACGAATAAGCTCTACGTTCTCCGTCGCAAGACGAATGACCGCCCGGCACAATTCCTCGTTATCAGCTTCAAGCTGTCTGATGTAGTCCTTCTTTCTCATATTCTCACCACCTTTGTCGCTTCCGCAATGACAACAGCTTGACCGCACTTGTCCACAAGCTCGCATTGCAGTATAGTTTTATATGTATCTTTCTTGTGCGTTTCAACAACTCGGTATATGTACGCACTTATTCGAGCATACTCGATGCCGTTGTACATTACAGGAGCAAAATCATACATCGCTTGCTTGATTTCTTCGCTCGTCATACATCCGCCCTCTTTCTTCTATGGTGCTTCGGCTCTGTTCCGCCTATCTCCTCTGCATATATCTTTTTAGCTTCCGCCCTCGATATCTGCAAGAAGTCTGATATAAGCTCTACCGCCTTATAATACTTGTGTCCGTTGCGCTTAATGTTGTCTATAACCCAAGCTCTTGTACTTGTCATAGCAACTCCTTTATATTCTTCTTCCCGGCACGTGCTTTCTCACGCATATGCTTTACTGTCCTCGCGTGGTTATCTCTTGCGTATCCGCATACAATACTCAACCTTTGCTTTTCTGCGTTGATTCTCTCATTCTCCCGACACCTGCTCTGATAGCTTTCACAAGAGGAGTGACACCCGAGAGTGCGTTTCGGACAATTCGGCGGACAGTATCTCTCATTCTCGCTCATTCCGCACCGCCTTGATTTGATCGTCAACTTTTTTATCACACTCTTCAAGAAACGCTTTAAGCTCTTCTTCTGTCATTAGTTCCTTTAACTTTGCTAAAAAAATCGAATTTTTTAATTGCCACCTTTTTTGAGCGTACTGTTGCTTGTAACTCTTAATAGTTTTATCATCATTCGGCAATGCCATTAGCCGTTCAAACTCACTTTTATAGCAACACCCTTCGCAATCACCGCGATTACACTCTCGGCAATCTCTTACTTCAACGCCAACCACCAAAGAACCAATAGGATTTTGTTTTTTCTTTTTCATAAATGATAGCATTATCACTCACCGCCTTTCATAAATTCTTCATAAGCCTTTGCACATTTGGGGCAAAACATAGGGTAATAAAACCCACCATCTTGCCAATCTTTAGGCGGTTTCAAGTCATATAGTTCTCTGTAATATTCCAAAGCATCGTTCATACATTCCTCAAGTGTTCGTGTAGTTGTTGTCTTGCATCTATAACACTTAAACTCAACTAATAATTTTCTGCCGTGTGTCTCGAATGTTTTAATCTCCATCACTCCGCACCGCCTTTCATCTTCGCTATGCTATATCCCTTGCACTTGCAACCATATCTATATGACGAAGAAACAGTACAAGCCTTAACGCCCAAAAACACACAAGCATCTTTCTCGGTTTTGAAATATATCTTTTCTTTATCGTTAAACAAAATATACTCCGTTTTGTGATTTGAATGGATATGCGGATTTCTCTTGTTCATATCTCTTATGTTCTCGGTGTATGGAACAAAGCAACAAGTTTCTCGGCTATACACTTTATTGCCCTCAACTTTTATGTCTTTATCCAAACAATACCCAACCTTATCTCGCCAATTCTCATATCCATCAAGCGTCCTTATGTCTTTAGCAAATTGAGTTAAGCTCATCCATTCGTCACATACGGTACATCCGATATAACTCTTTCCTTTATCTCTCTTTTGCTGTTCGCTGTCATAACACCTGCGAAGCATTTGATACCAAAGGTCATAAACCCTTTTATCCATTATTTCGCAATCGTTTATGCCGCCATATTTATTTGTGCTACTCATTTTTACCTCCTCGCATATGCGCTCCGCAGTGGCAATATGGTAGATGCTTTGCAATGTTTCTCTCGTTACACAATCCGTTCAAAACCTCTTGCCTACCGCATACGGAACATTTGTAGAAATCATCGCCATCCAAAGTAAACTCATATTTCCACTCACCCTCGCTCTGTTTGCGATAGTCTTGCTCGTAAAGATGTTCTGCAATCAACCTACTCCAATATGACGAGCAACCGTTGACCGCTTCTCGTATTTCGGTACTCATTTCCTCAATCTGCTTCTCTTTGCTCATCCCTCTGCCTCCATAACCTCGCGCAGAATCTTGTGTGCCGTTTTCATTATTCGATATGCTGTGCTCCTTGACACATACATATATTCAGCGCATTTCTCAACAGGAATCCCCTCGGCATAATGTAAATACAAAAGCGTGAATTCTTTAGAAGGTCGAAGAAGTTCTAACAAAGATTCAACTTCTTCAACACGCTCCCTATATATTTTTTCCACTTCTTGATGATATTTGAAACGCACAATGGCACACGCTTGCCCATCAAGTGCTTTCTTGGCTCTCGAATATTCATCCAACAACTCTATGACTTCGTTTTCCCTCATATCGTCACCCCCCATCAGAACGGCAAATCGTCATCATTGTCTACAGGCTCAAAATTTGCCTCTGTAGGCTTGTACGCATCGGGAATATAGTTGCTACCCCCTTGCTCGTCCGACTTGCTATCGACAAAATATGCCTCGTCTGCGACTACCTCTGTTGTGCTTCTCTTGTTGCCGTTGTTGTCCGTCCACGTTCTTGTCTGTATCGAGCCGACAATGCAGATGGAGCTACCCTTACGGAAATACTTACTGATAAACTCCGCCGTCCCTCTCCAAGCTGTGCAATTGATGAAGTCTGTCTCGTTGTTTTTGCTTCCTCTGCGATTTACCGCTACAGAGAACGAGCATACCGAGATGCCGCTTTGTGTTGTCTTAAGCTCGATATCGCTTGTAAGTCTGCCACCTATTGTTACTGTGTTAAAATTAAAATTTGCCATGATTTTACCTCTCTTTACTTTGTTTCTACAAATTCGCCATTGGTGAGCTTATAATATGTATCTTCCTTGATGCGTTCGCCGTCAACAAGCTCGGTCTTGTGTGCCTTGATAACGTACTCGCCGTCCTTCCATTCACGCTCTACAAGCACTATCAATGCGCCCTTCTTGCCTTTGGCAACGCTGCCGTTTTCACCGACAATAACAGAATGATCACCGCCGACAAGATTGCTCGAATATCCGCCGACAAGCTTGCTCCAATTACCGCCGACAAGATTGCTCGACTCACCGCCGACAAGATTGCTCCAATCACCGCCGACAAGATTGCTCGAATCACCGCCGACAAGATTGCTCGAATCACCGCCGACAAGATTGCTCGAATCACCGCCGACAAGAT
>JAEIGA010002969.1_pt1 | contig 26724 bp, 18 predicted proteins | sample 9270691 | NCBI WGS metagenome assembly JAEIGA01 (sample SAMN17057246, study PRJNA624740) | gut metagenome | biome: biome; isolation source: fecal sample | host: Bos grunniens | place: China: Xizang | collected 2019 | reverse complement strand
TTAAAAGCGAAAGGATGAAAATAAATAATAAACAAATTGAGAATGAATATTTGAAATATATGGATGAGAAAAACTCAATAAAAATTACTCAAGGTTTCCCAACTATACAAATTAAAGATGGCGTGGCTTTGAAAGATGTTAATCAATTTGTAATGAAAAAAACAAGTGAATTCGACAGAGATGTAATATATAATCTTAAACTTGGTATAAAAGAAAGTTTCGGTTTTGCGGTGGCTTTCAGTAGAAAATAAAAAGAGGAGAATTTATAAATTCTCCTCTTTTTTGTATATTTAATGAATTATTGTTGTTTTAATAACTCTTCTAATTCATTGATTTTATCACGCAGAGCCTGTCTTTCTTCATGTAATTTTTTCGGGTCATAAGGGTATTCAATACCCGCCATTTGAGCCTCAAGATTTTTATTGATTTTATAATCTGATGATGAAAGTTCTTCTTTCAATTCTTTAATTTTATTATTAATCTCTATAGTTTTTTTATTTAGAGAATATATACCATAAAAATTATCATCTTTAACAGAAATAATATAATTAATTTCATGATATTCAGGAATTTCGTCGATAAAATTAACATCTTCAACTTCTTTCCAACCTTCATTTATTAAATCCAGTTTTTCTTCTTCTGTAAGCATATCAACATTTTTATAATTTAAATATTTGCCCACAGAGTTGTTTTTAAAAATAGCGTAATTCATATATTAAATATTTTTTTTTTATTCATCTAAATTTTTTAACCAATTTCTTTCTTCGCTTAAAACCCACATTAAATAACTATAATAATTATCATATCCAGATATACTTATTATTGGGCATTTTTTATATTGTTTTATACCACTATTATTAAAACCGTTAGGTGCATACATATAAGGAGATGCAATTAATTTATATACTTGTATTGTATATGAACTTATCCAACCTGTTTTTGCCGAAGCGTCCATAGAACAAACCTGTGTACCTGGATTTGTATAATTACCACCATAAGTAAAACTATAATATGTAAATCTTGGTGTTGTTGTCGTTGTAGTAGTATCAATTATTCCACCACCAATCAAAGATGATGGTTTTGAATACCAATTATTTGTTTTTATAAAAGAACCAAAAGCATCATTTACAATTACATATGTTTCAGAACCAAGTTTGTAAGTTGTTGGTACGGATGGCCTCAAATTAGGTAATGTATCAAATTTATATGGTTCAAATGCATTTGACTCATTAATAAAAGTAGGGTCTAATATTGAACCGCATTTATTAATTCTTACTCTATGTGGATTTATTATTGTTATGGTAGCACCAATATATTCTTCTAATGGTTTTGGAAACGCTAAACTTATTGAAAATCCAGCATCTATTAAATCACCATCTAAATAAATAATACTTCCAGTTTTACTTAAATCGATTTCACTATCTGTTAAATATTTAGAATAATTAGATTTATTTATAACTGTTGCACTTTGGAATCCATAGAAATTAGTTGCATACACCTTACCATTATCATATACTCTAAATGGAGCAGTTTGTATATCTTCCCAAGTATTAGAACCTGCCCAGAATCTTAAATCAGATTCCATACCTGAAACATTTGTGTTTAAACCATTAATACCCGCTGTAATAGTGTTGCTTTCATCAGTACTACCTTTCATACCAATGGTATTAGTTAGCATTAAACCTCCATTGGTTTCAGTAGTACCATTCATTGCATTATTAAGCATTATTAATGTTTTTTGTTCATCAGCAGTTCCTTCCCAAGGCGTGTATTTATTACCTTCAGCAAGTTTAATACCATAAAAAGTAGCATCATTAGATGATTTTATTTTAATCGTTGGATGTGAATATGGTGATTCGAAAACTATATTGCTTTTATTTGAACTAACATTTAAAGTTGCTATATTAGAACTATTACCTGTATAAATTTCAAAATTATTTAATGTAATACCATTAGAAGTCATTAAACTAGTATCAAACCATATATAAATAACCGATATAGTTGATTTTGGTGTAAAATATCCACTACCATCATTTAATAATTTTCCAATTATGCTTTCGGCTGACCCACTAAAATCTGAACATATAGCATTATCTAAATTAAAATTACCGTTATAACTTATTTTATAATTTACATTTGCTACAAATCTTTTCGATATTGATACAAAACCTAGAGTCTTACTAAGTGTAAGATTTCTTGTATCATATGAAACCTTGTCATATATAGTTATATCAGAACTGCTACCAACAAATTGTTCTATAGAAAAAACATATTCTGTATATGCTTTAATACTTTCAGTAATAGTTAAATCTACAGGTGTGTCTTTTTTCAACGAAAGCATCATACCACCTTTCAATATATTCTCTCTTGCTTCAATAGTATCCGCATCATTTGGTTTCCAAGAAGTTGCTTTGTTACCAAGTTCAAGTTGATTTTCTTTTATCTCTAAAGTCGTACCGCTTTGCAATGTATCATCAGTCCAAAGAACGAAAAATATGTTAGCAACATCGTTTGTTTCGTCCAAGTCAATTGCTAAATCATACGTAAGTGTAAAGAGTGTCCATTTGTTTGCTTCTATTTCTACAATATTAGCATAAGTGTTTATTATGTTGCTGTCATCACTATTTCTTACCACTAACCCAAGTTGACGAGTATGAGCAACACTACTTCGTACTTTACAAGATATAGTTATTTGATTTCCACCTATTTTTTTATTCGTAAGAATTGTTGTTATTGCGTTGTATGGGCGATATGTGCCTTCATTTTTATATGTTAGTTTATAACAATCTTTTTCATAAGATCCAGTTGCATCAATACTACCACTATATTTCGACCAAAGTTTTCTTTTACTACCTTTAAGTAAGTTTACTCCACCAATCTGTAAATCTTGAAGTTGTTTCTTAGCAAAATAGTCGTTTACTGCTTTAATTATGTTAGACTCCTCATTGTAGTATGCTTGGAAATATTGTGCAAGTGTTGAACGACTAAAATCACTAACTACTGCTGGGTCAGTTGTTCCTACACGTAAGAATTTTTTATTATTACGATATAACTTATATGTTTCAAGGTAAGTTTGTAAAGATTCAAGTGCGAAATTAATTTCAACTTCTGATATACCACTACCACTTGGAATTAACGCAAGAGTTTTTTTGTAAGATCCATTATCTCCATAAGTCCATGGTATGGCAACATCGGTAGTATCAGAAGGAGTTACCGCTTTTCCACTAATTTCTTCCCACTCTTTACGAATAGTTAGTTTTTCACTTTGTTGGAAAATACTATCATCGTTAAGAGTTTCAATCGCATTCATTGTATCCGCTAATTCCGCATCTATATCCTCTGGCGCAGGTGTCCATGCAGTTGCCTTATTACCTTTTTCAAGTTTTATTTCTTTTAATTCAAGCCATTTATTTGTATTATCTGATTGTGCTTGGTTACAATAAATATACAAACCTAATGTTGAATCAGAAGAACTTGCCAAAGTACATTTAGCAGTAAATATATATCGTTTCCATTCTGTTGTAACATCAAAAGAACCGAAATTAAGTATATAATTAACACTTGCACCACCAATATAAATTCCACCATTTTTTCTATTTGAATCTGCTCTTGCATAAAAAGATATAATATAATCAGCATCAAGTTCAAATGTTTTTCCTTTGAAATAAGAATTATAAATTCGAGGGTATTTATTACTAGATTTTGGTATACCCTTTAATACACCATTTTCTACTGTTACATCTGCACCATTCCCATCCCAAGTTCCTTTTTCATTAGGTTTACTGTTTGGTAATAAATTTGTTCCACCAACCACAATTCCACTAACAGCAGCATTTGCAAATAGTTGTGCTTCATCCGCCATTGCTACTCTTATTTCCTCTTGAGCAGATATAAGGTTTGTGCGAATTGTAGATATTGCATTATAAAATTCTGTTTTAGGAGTATTATAATTAAGGGTAAAATCCCAATCTTCTATTATTTCCGATATTCTGATTTTAGGTTTAAAAACAGTTATTTTGGTTTCTTGAAATATATTGATGATTTCATTTATTCTATATGTATAATCTTCATACCAGGTAGTTAAAGAAGTCATATTATTTCCTAATTTAGTAGTTGTTGCTTCTGATAAATAACCACTTTCCATAACATCACCATATTCTAATAATAAACTTTTATAATCATTATATATTTGCTCAAGTGATTTTTTTAATGCTTCTTTTTCATTATTATCAATAAAACCATCCTCTAAAGATTTATTTAAAAGATCTTCTGTATTAGTAAGAGATTCATTTAAACTACTTACAGCTTGTTGTGCTTCTAATACTTCCACATTAACATCTTCAGGAGCAGGTGAATATAGTGTACATTTATTACCTTTCTCAATTTTAATTTTAACATTTTTAATGTCATCTGTTGAAATTGCATTACCAGAATTATTTTTTATAGTTACACCAATATATTGAGTATTTTCATGTAAAGTAATTGCAGAATCATCAGTCCAATCAATCAAATATTCATCACCTATATATTTTTTATTGCTATCAAATTGAGTGATACAAGCCAAATATAATTCTTTATTTTCACCAAATGGAACATCTGTTAATTCTTCAACAAATACAAAAGTATCAACACCAGAATCTTCATCTGTCTTATATAACCATGATAATTTCAATTCATTCTCACTATCGTCATTGGTATTTGCTATATCTATCCAACTTTCATCTTTATCAAACTTATCTCTGAAATTACTTATTCCTTCAAGATATTGTAAATCTTTGCTATCAATCAAATAAGTACCCAAAACATCAGATAATGTCATTTCCATTGGATTTCTTTTGGTTGTAACAACACCTTTTTTATAATAAGAGCCATCTTCGTTTACACCGTCGTTTTTAGACCAAAGATAATATTTAATATTCTCTCCACTATTATGTATTTTTAAATATATATTACCACTTACCTTTATAGGTTCTTTGATAGTAATTTGTGTATCATCTGTATTTTCAAAACAAATATCAAATATTGTATCTTTATCAATAGTTGCTTTAGGACCTCTATTCATCCACATATATGGTACTGCACTAATCAAGTTAATACCATCTGTTTCGTAATTGTTAATTGCGTCATTTGCATAACTTTCAGCATAAGTTTTTGATGCAGCAGATATATTATAAAGAATTTCTTGGCGTGCTTCATAATAATAAAATATATTGTCGTAATAAAAAGCATTACCGCCAGTTACATGTCCATCATCATCATATTCAAGGTCTCCATTAAAAATATTAACACCTATCACTGTTGTTTCACCAGTTTTTTCATCTAAACAAGTATTATATTTTTCATATTCATCCATGTCTTGGATAATATCATCATATTGATCAGTTATAATAAACTCAATTGCTCTTTGTGCACGATTTCTCATGAAATAATAATATTCATAATTTACACCATACAAATCAGCATCTGACATAATTTTACCTGATTCAAAATCAATATCTTCTAATTGTTTTTCTAATGTAGCAAATTCAGTTTTACTAATAACATTATCATCATCTATTGCATCAAGTTGTGCTTTAGCGATATCAGCATTTTTCTTTGCTGCATCTGCTGCTTCTTGTGCTTCTTGTGCTTTTTGTTGTGCTATTTCTGATGTAGTTTTAATATTATCTGAATAATTTTTAGATACATCAGCAATAGTATTTGCAATTTTTTGTCTTGCTGCATAATAATTAGATATCCACTCCCAATCTCTATAATCTTTCTTTTCATCATCTGGGTTAAATTTATCACCAGCACAAAGAATGTTTATATATCCATATTTTTCAAATTCATCTTGTGTGTATGAAGTTTGATTTGTATAATATTTAATAGTATTACAAACCATATCAAACGACATATTATAATAATTTATAATATTTGAAGGAATTTTTCCTTCCCATTTATCTATTTCTGGTTTTATTCCTAAAGTATCATCACCACTAATATAACGTTTATAATCTTCTTCAAATTCTTTTAATTCACTTTTTAAGAATTCCATTTCAGTAGCATCAACACGTTTATCTGTAATATACGCATTTAATTTACTATTACCTTCTTGTGCATCCTTTTGTGCATCATCAGCAGTTTTTTTTGCAGCATCAGCAGCATCTTTTGCATCTTTTGCTAAAGTATCGTCTGTATATTTAACTTGTTTACTCCAATGAGTTACAACATATTCACTACTTGCTTGATTAGCGTTAAGAATATCTCCAACAGAAATAGGTTCACCATCACTTGTAACATATTGGTTATTTGTTTTGGTAAATTTACCATATTTAAAAGCATTTTCATTTAGAATCCACAAATCACCTATATTATAATTATTAGGAACTTGATCATCTTCATTTTCTGTTGAAATATAAACTGTACATTTTTTATCAGCAGTCGTTTGCGCTTCTGATGCCATTTGTAAAGCACGGAGAGCATCTGTATCTGTAATTCTATGCCAATGTAGATATTTTGTTTCTTCTCCACGTTTTACTACAATACAACCATCTGATGTTATTTCACCTTTGTTAATAGCACTTGTTGCATCACACCATCTCCAAGACTTACCTGCTAATGGTTTTGAACCATCTTCTTTGTATGTTTCAGTATTTGTATATGTATCACCTAAATTATTAAATAATTCATCTTTACCATCTACTTTTAAGGTATAAATATCATCATTTTTATCATAATTTAACAACCAAGTGCTTAATGGTTCAACTTCAGTATTTACAGCATCATACTCTACATTGCTATTGTTTTTTTCTACTGTTACAGGTGCACCAACTAAGAAATATGAACTTACTTCACCATCAACTTGTTTTTGTAATTCATCAATATTACCGTTTATATCCAATATTGCATCTGCAAGATTTTTACCTAATGTGGTATTTAAATTTTGTAATTGTTTTTCAAACTCACCTTGTAGAATTTGATTTTTTGCAGTGATATCATTTTCAATATCAATTTTAAATAGGTCTTCTATAAAAAGTTCTGTTGCTAAAACTTGTGCTAAATAATCATTTAAATCTTTTTCATATTTAATTTGGAAATCTATAAAACCAGGTATTTCACCTTTATCATTCGGTATTTTATCTTCCCAATTCCATTCTGCATCAATATAATTATCATCCGTATCCAAAGTTTTATATTTATAAGTCCAACCGTTTCCAGAATTTTGAGAGAAATGATCATTGAGGTTGATTTTTAATAAACTTGTGTTGGTTATTAAACCTCCTCTCAAATTATAAGTTGAAGGTGTTTCAAAACTAATATTTAAAAGTTTATTTATTTCATCAACATATGAATTATGAGATTCTGTTAAATTATCAAAAGATGTTTCTAAAGCACTTTTTGTTTCAGATATTAATTCTTTAAACTCTTCTTTAGTATCATCAGTTGTTTTTAAGTAAGAATTTTCTTTTAATTCCTGGTGTTCATCATATAATTCTTTAAATTGAACATTTAAGTCAGATAATTTACTATAAATGCGCACTTGTTCATCTTTACTCAAGAATCCATCTTCTAATGATTTATTTAATACATCATTTAAATTATTTAAACTATTTTTAACATCTATTGCTTCAGCAGAAACACTTGCAATATTTTCATTTATTTTAATTTCACTTTGTTCTATTGCAAAACTTAAATCAACATCAGTTGTTAAATTAGTTTTTTCCTGTTCAAAAATCGCTTTACCGTTAGATAACCACATTTGTCCTGTTGCAAAATTAATACAAACATTAGGACGGAAACTATGTATAGGTGTTCCATCTTTTTCTTCGTAAGGATTTACTTTTACATCATCAATATAATTATTTGTATTTACATATTTCCAATGTCTACCTGTATGTTTACCATCTTCATCTATTTCACCAATTTCATCATATACATATCCACTTAAAAATCCTGAATTACCACCAGCATCCTCTCCAGATGCTATAGCATAATCTGTTTTAGAACCATCTTTTTTGATACCTTGTTGAGAAAACATGAATTCGTTATTGAAAACTGCAGAACCAACCATACCATTAGCAATAATACCAATTTTAGTAAATATCGCCTCAAATCCTTCGAATTTTTGCCAAGTAGGTTTAATATTGTTTTCTATTGCATGGTTATAGTTTTGAGAAGGTGTAGTGTTTCCATTATCACTTCCTTTCCATTCTCCTATTATATCTAAAACATAATAATTACCATTATCAAAAACATATGGTGCTTTAGCATCTGTAGTAATATATGTTGTTTCAGAGTTATATACACCCATAGGGTATACAACTTGACCTCGATTACCGTCTGCTCCAGCAACACCTCTTATACCATTGGTTCCTTGTAATTTGAACGGTGCTGTCCATTTAATTCCAGTTTTTATATCTTTATCGTCTTCTCGCGACCATATATCTGTTCCTTGTACTGCCCATACATATGACACAAAATCTTCATCATTTTCTTGTAGATCAACAAGTTGACTATTTTCATTTATATAATAGTGTTTATGAGTATATTCATCAGTGGTAATATCTTTTACATAAACTACTCGTCCGCGATTTTCTGATAGATATTCGGGTTTTTTTAATTCTTCCGATTGTTTTTCATCATTTGAATCTATAAGTTTAATTTTATTAGGATTTGGAAGAACATCAAACCATCCAGTTATTTCTAATGGGTTTTGGTTCCATGATTCTTTATCACCAAAAGGTTCTTCTTCTTTACCTAAACAATAAAGTATATTAAATGATGTACCTGGAATACCGTCAATACCACGATTACCAGTAGCACCAGTATCACCTTTATCACCTTTATCACCCTTTGGACCTTGTTCTCCTACACCTTTAGTACCAGTTACTATATATGGTGTAGACCAACCTTTAGTTTCATCTACGAATTCATTAGAACCTGCTTTTAATTCAGCAGTTGTACCCCAAACTACATTCTCCCCAAATATATAATCAGTAGGAAACTCTGTACTCCATTGTGAACCTGTTCCTGTAGAATCTGTAGGACGATCAGGAATATCATCTGTTCCATTTGATGTTACATACATTGTTCTAATGAAAGTACCAGATTCTCCTTTTTCACCAAATCTTGACCATAAAGTAGGATTAGAAAATGCTTCCCATGCCATTTTCTTTTCTTTATTTTGTCTATACTTACGACAAGCCATCCATTGATATTGATTATCAACAGAAATATCTTTTGGATTATCTGACCAATTATCTTCTTCTGTAAAAGTTAATGTTTCTCCATCTATATTATCATAAGAACCAACACCAGGCTTCCATTCTGTATTTCGATCTTGATATGAATTATTAGTTGTATATCCATTAGGAGTAGGATTTTTTGGTGGTGTTGCTGTATTAGTTAAATAATATATATATTGTACACCATCACCATCTTGACCATTTAATCCATATTGAGACCAAATAGTAGGTTCTTCCCATTTACCCCATTTTTTTGTCGCGGTATTTTTTAAACGAATACTACACCATTCTCTAGTATTATTTTCATCTATACCTGTTGGACTACCTTTCCAAGGTTCTGGAACATATCCATTTTCATTATCAGGACTATAAGACAAAGCATCTAAATCTTCTTGAGTTAATTCATATGTTAATCTGAAAATATATTCGATAGATGCACCATCCTCACCAGGCATACCATTTTCACCTGTAATTCTTACAGGTTTACTCCATTCTTTATCTGTAGACAACTCGCTTGAAGTGAATGTTCTAGATGCCATCCAAACAGGTGGTTCTATTTCAGAATCAGTTTGGAACCATCCATCAGGACATACAAATTCATTATTATTAAAATCATAACTACCACCTATAGGTTTATCAGGTACAAATTCTTCACCAGATGAATGTTTACCACTTGTATAAATCATGATAATTTTAGATGAAACACCAACATCACCATCTTTACCATCAGAACCTTGAATTTTTATCCAATTATATCTTTCAGGATCTGATGACGGTGTTTGTGTATGGTTAGTATATATACCCATATATTGTTTATCAAGAACATTTATACCTGCTCTCGCATTTCTTCTTAAATTATATGTTGCAACAGGTTCAGGATTATAACTTTCGTTAGATAATTCGCTTTCAGTAATAAAACCACTACCATTAGCATCATCAGCATATGCAATATGAACAAATGCTTTTTTACCATCAATTACTTCACCTGGTGTATATGTTTGTAAAGTAAGAATATATTTTGGCTTTAAGTTGTAATTTTCATCTTTTTCCAATGTATAAACATGACCGTTTTGAAGCATAATTATATGCCCCTCTTGATATTTAACATTTGTTAAATCTTCATAACATTTGGTTATTTCAAATTCTTGGTCGCTTATTTTGGTTTCATTACATTCTTCACCTTCTTTCCAAACATGAATAGGTACCTTTGGTTTTGTCGGAATACCTTGACCACCAAGTTCTCCTTTTGGACCTGCTGGTCCTCCCTCATTTTGAACAATTTTTTGAAAGTTATTATTAACTTTTTCCATAAATTGTGATATGGTGTCGCTTAACTCAATTCTATCTATCAAAAGAGCATTTTTTTCTTCATCTATACTGCGATTACTCATATTATTTGTTATATTTAAAATGTATATAAATCTTATATAAAATATTTATGAACGAAAGAGTATTACGACTGCCTGTAAATGAAAGATGGTATAATTTAATTAAGGACGGTAAATTGGATTTTGATTACCGAGAAATTAAACCATATTGGACAGCACGATTAGAAAATCGTGATTATGATATTGTAGAATTTTACCATCGTTTTAAAAAGGATATACCTGTTATGAGGTATAAATTTGATAAAGTTATTGTGGGTAAAATTGGAATATACCCAGATGATTATTATATTATTTTATTTTCTAAACTTGATAACTAATTTTTTAAATTTTATTATATTATGAGTAATGTTAGTGTAAAAATTGTGAATAAATCGAGACATCAGTTGCCAAGTTATGCAACTGTAGGAAGTGCAGGTATGGACTTGAAAGCAAATACTTCTGAACCAATTGTATTGAAACCAATGGAGAGGTATTTATTTCCAACAGGTTTGTATATTCAGTTACCAGAAGGCTATGAAGCACAAATTAGACCAAGAAGTGGTCTCGCAGCGAAGTATGGCGTAACGGTTACAAACGCACCAGGAACGATAGATGAAGATTTTATCGGTCAGATTATGGTTTCATTGATAAATCTTTCAGATTCAACTGTTGTGATTCAACCAGGTGAACGAATTGCACAAATGGTTGTTGCTAAATATGAGAAAGTAATTTGGAACGAAGTTCGCGCTCTTGATGAAACAGAAAGAGGTGATGGTGGTTTCGGACATACTGGTAGAAATTAATAAAATAAATTATGCAACATTATACATTAAGATGTAAACACTGTGGTAGTATATACACATATTGTACATACGAGAATAACGATGGTTGTTCAAAAGATTATTGTGGTGAATGTCAGACCGCTATCAACAATGTTTTAAATAAAATCCCAAAGAAAATAAGCAAACGCATTGATATTCTTATAGATAAAGCGGAAAAACTTCGATTGGATAGCATTTTTGATATAAATAAGCGCAAATATGAAATGGACAAACATTTGGAAGTTGTTTCATCGCATAGTTTACCAACAATTGTTCCAGTTATTGCAAATTGGGGATATAAAACAGTTGAAAGATGTTATATAAATAGGGTTGAATACTATCGTTGTGTTAAGGATGATGGGACATTTGATATTAAAGTTGCGAAAGAATATGACTTAATTAATAATGAATATACTGGTGAACTTTATGTTGAAATAGATAAGAATAACGGATATGAATATACACCTGTTACACAATCGAAATTTCCAGTAGCAACAGAGTTGGTTCCAGTACAACCAATGTCGCCACCAAGAGCGGATATAACATTTATAAATGTTTTGGATTTGTAAGTTATGAAAAAAAGAGTCTAATTGAAAAAAAAATCAGACTCTTTTGTTATTTTTAAATAAAACTTTAAAAGATAATAGTTATATGACAGTAAATAATTTGGATAATATTCTTTGGACAGAAAAATATCGCCCAAAGAATTTGTCGGAACTAATTGTTCCACAAAGAGTAAAGAAAATTTTCGAAGGCGGTGTTGTGCAATCTATGCTTTTACATGGAACCGCTGGTATTGGTAAAACATCTGCTGCAAAAGCAATTTGCAAACAATTCAACCACAATGTTTTATATCTAAATTGTTCAGATACAAACGGTGTGGATACAATTCGCGATACAATTATTGATTTTGCAATGAACCAATCGGCAATTTCTTACGAAAATCCGATTAAGGTAGTTATTATGGATGAGATGGATGGTTTAAGTCAACAAGCGTTTAATGCACTTCGCGCTACTATGGAAAGATGTGCTGCAAATACGCGATTTATTGGAACATGTAACTTTATTGAGAAAATTCCAGATCCAATTCAGTCGAGATTTCAATTGATAGATTTCAACTTTGGTGTTGATGAAACTAATGAAATTAAAAAAGGACAGATATTGAGAATAATGAATATCTGCAAAAAAGAGGGTTTGAATATAGATAAGATGGCTGCTCTCAAAATTGTTCAGACTTATTATCCCGATTTTCGTTCTATTGTAAATCATTTACAACGATTTAAACTTGAAGGTAAAACAGATATTGTTGAATCTGATATTAAAGATAGTGCTTCGGAATTTGCAGAATTATATGAGATGATTATTATGAAAGATAATCCTGTTGAGAATTATAAATTTGTAATGAAAAATTATTCAAATTGTGTTGAAGAGGCGATTACATCTTTAGGACAACCATTTATGGAGTTTATTATGAAATCGAAACCAAATCTTATTTCTAAATTACCAATTATCGCGGTTTTGAATGCTAAATATCAGTTTCAATTAAAAAATTGTATAGATCCAGTTGTCGAGTTATTGGCAAATATATATGAATTGCAAATTGAAATGCAAAAATAAAAAAAAATAAACATAAATATAATCATGATGCCAATAATAAAAAAATCCCACTACATAAAGTAGTAGGATTTTTTTGCGCGAAATAATAATATAAAAAAATAAAAACAATATAAATTATGAATAAATTTGACATAGGTGATGAGGTTAGAGTTGTTAATTCTTGGGATGAAACCTCTTTTAATTTAGTAGGAACCGTAAAAGAAAAATACGGAAATGATTATCTTATAGTTTTTAAAGATAAAGGTATGAAAATTTTTTATGAAAGCGAATTGATGCTTTTTAATAAAAAATACGAAGTTGGAAAAAATATTTAAATTTTTTTGAAAAAAGTCGGAAAAAAGTTGAATTTTTCCGACTTTATTTGTTATATTTAGTTTAGATTTAAATGAATTTAAAAATGGGAAAAATTTATAACGAAACGGGTTTAAATATCGATGAGGTCGATAACCCAAAAGAATTGGAAGAAGTTATCGAAGTTCTTAATAGCGTTGGCTCTTGGGTTGAAAAGAGAAACGATGTTAAATTTAGAGATGAAGAGATTAAAAGAATATATAATATTTTAAGAAAATATTTATATAAAAATGTTCTTTTAGTCGGCGATTATGGTTCTGGAAAGAGAAGTATAATTGAAGGGTATTGTAATTATCTTTCAGAGAAGGGTGATGATGAAGTTATATTTAAACTTGATTTTTCTGAAATCCTTAAAATAGCAACAAATCCAAGTGAATTTGATAGAATCATTTCGAGTATTTTTGATGCGGCTGGAAGTCAAGATATGCTTAATATGACAATCAATATCGATAACATTAGTTGTTTATTAAATAATAATTTATTTGGTAATGCTGGATATTCATTTGTCAATAGAATGATTAAGTATATCAATGATTATGATATTAAAATCATTGCTACTGCGACACATAATGAAATGAAAGATATAGAAGAAAGTTATCCTACAATTTTAGATTATTTTACTGTAATTAAAATGAAGGATTTAACTGTAGAAGAGTCGTCAGAGATTATATTGGATTTAAAGGATTCTTTTGAAAAAGCATTTAAACTTAAATTGCCAGAAGGATTTGAAGAAACTATTTGTGTAAATGCTGATAGATACATTAAAGATAAGGCAATGCCAGGTAAGGCTGAAAATCTTCTTGATGAGGTTTGTTCATATATTTCTAATAAGTATAATGATAATAATGATATTAAAACACTTGTCGATGAGATTAACACAAAGAAACTTGATTTAGGTAAATTTGTAGATTCGAATGGTTATAAGGATGCTGTTAGCGTTACTGAAGAAATTGTTGATCTTAATTTGAAATTAGAGGAAGTTAAGAGTAAAAGAAAGAAAATTAAAGTATCAAATTCGGATATACTTGAAGCACTTGGGTCTATTTTAGGAGTCAGAATGACTAAATTAGATAAAGACCAGACAACATTCCTTAAAGAAATGCCGACGACTATTAAAGAAAATGTTATTGGTCAGGATGAAACTGTTGATAGAGTTGTTAAAAACATTAGAAGAAATAGATTAGGTTTACGAAAAACCAATCACACTGCAGGTAATTTTATTTTTATTGGTAGTACAGGTGTTGGTAAAACTCATTTGGCTAAACAGTTAGCAAAATATTTGTATGGTAGTGAGGAAGAAATGCTCCGTTTCGATATGAGTGAATATCAAGCAGAAATTGATGTTGCTAAATTATTAGGTTCTGCACCTGGATATGTTGGATATAAAGAATCTGGATTGTTAGTTAAAGGTTTAGATAAGAAACCAGAAAGTGTTATTCTTTTTGATGAAATTGAGAAAGCACATCCGCGAGTTTATGATGTGTTGCTTCAGTTGCTTGATGAGGGTTTTATTACAGGTTCTGATGGTAAAAAGCGCGACGCAACCAAATGTCTTATTATTTTCACATCTAATATTGGTGTAAGATCTGCGAAAGAGATGTCATCGCCTCTTGGATTCACTTCTGATGTAAATAAAAAGAAAGATCAGAAAAAAGAGGATATTATCAGAAAGGCTCTTAATAAGAGATTCTCACCAGAATTTTTGAATCGTCTTGATGGCATATGTTATTTTAATGCTCTTGATAAAGATACACTTACAAAGATTCTTTATAAAGAACTTAATGAAATGAATGTTAATATCAAATCAATTACAGGTAAAGAAGTGCGAATTTCAAAAAATGTTGAAGATTGGCTTATTGAGCAAGTTGAAACAGAAGATAATGGTGCGCGACCAATTATTAGAATGCTTCAACAAAACATTGAGGAAGAAATTGCAAATCTTTATGTTGAAGAAAATCCTCTTGTTATGAATAATAAGAAAATTATAAATGTTGATTTGATAGAAGATGAAATTACAATTGTATAATTATGAAAAGGATTGAGAAAATTTTAAAAAATATTGGTGATTTTTCTGATGGATATCATACATTCAATGAATTATATGATTATAGAAAAGCATATAACGCGGCATTTTTTAATGAACTTGCAAAGCAAGGATTGTATGATGTCCATAAATCCAGATTTCATTCTGATGGAGAAATACCTTTTGGAAATCCGAACTGGTTCATTGTAATGGCGGAATTGCCAACTGGTCAGATTTCAAATCATTATGAAATGAAAGATTGGGAGTTGTTTGATATTCCCGAAAAAGATAAAGCCAATGTTTATGATGGTCATTCACCACATGATGTATATGAAAGATTAGTTAAATATTTGAGTAATAATTTTTAATAATTTAGTATAATATATGAAAGTAGCAGTTTGTGGAGTAAATAATATAAAACTCCTTAATAAAGTAGAAAATCATTATAATGTAAAATCTGTTGCAACAATTGGTTCAATTTATGAATTGGCAAAAGCAACATATGAGTATGATAATGTAGTAGATGTTGTATTTAATGGGTGTGTATTAGATGGTATTGTTAATGTTGATAATATCCATCCTTTTGATGAACAGATTGTATTATGTGCTTTGGATAATATCGATGTTGTATATGTATATACAAATGGTATGACAACAGAAGATATTAATCGTTACCATCAATTTGATGAATTTTATCCAACTAAAATTGTTGATGTTGAAAATGTAGATACATTTGTTTTAAAATAAAAAAATAAAACTATATGAAATTAAAGAAGATTAGTTGGAAAAATTTTAAATCATATTCTAACGCAATGACAGAATTGGTGTTTACCAACAATCCTTCCCTCAATCTTATAGTTGGAACCAACGGGACAGGAAAAAGTAGTATCGCAGATTGTATCATTTATGCACTATATGGTAAAATCGATGGTACAAGTAATGCCGATATTCCTAACCGTATAAACAAGAATTTTTATGTGAAAATTGAACTTGATTGCAATGGTCATGAAATTATAATTGAGAGAGGTCTTGCACCAAGTTTATTTGCCGTAACTATTGATGGAAATGTTGTAGATACAGCTGGTAAGAATAATGTCCAGTCAATGCTAGAAGAAAATTATTATAAAATACCATATTCTGTATTCAAAAACACATTGATTTTATCTATTAATGATTTCAAATCTTTAATTGATTTAAATCCAGCAGATAAGCGAAATATCATTGATAAAATATTTGGATTTACTGAATATAATTTGATGTTGAAATTTATTAAAGAGGATATTAAAATACTTGACAGTTCTATGAACTCAAATGATGGTTCTTTAAAAACAGCAACTGTCAATATTGAAAAATATGAACATCAATTACAAGAATTGAAAAATAATGAAGTTTCACAGGAAGAAATTGATGAATTGACAGAAAAAATCAATGAGGCAAAAACACTAAAAGCAACCAACGAAGAAAATATCAAAAAATTAGATGATATTCGAAAGAAGTTGGATAAACAGTGTGTTGAAAAAAATATGGACATTCGAGATCTTAAACGAAAGATTGAAGATAATAAGAAAAAAATTAAACTTATTGATTCAAAGAAATGTCCTACTTGTGGAAGTTCGCTTGATACAGATGAATTTCATAAAGAAAGAGAAAAACTTGTTCAAGAAAATGATTTGTGTGAATCAACAATTGTAGAATTAACATCTATAATTAATGATCTTACAAATAAAATAAGAGCAGTAGATTCTAAAAAAAATGTGTTCGTTAATGCTATCAATAAGAGTGGTCTTACTGATTTAGTATCTGACTTAAAATATAAAGTTTCATTAAAGAAAAATAATTCACAACCTTTACTTAATTTAAAAGAAAGTTTGGATAAACAAATTATTCAATTAAATGAGGAGAAAGAATTATTGAGTAAGAAAAAGATGATTTATGATTGTGTAATGCAAATTCTCGGCGATGGTGGTATCAAAGAATATATTGCAAGTAAATATTTACCTACAATCAATCAGATTATTTCTGAAATGATGGAATTTATGGGTATTAATTACAATGTTGTGTTTGATAAAACATTTAAGGCAACCATAACAAGTAATGGATATAATGTAACATATAATTCTTTAAGTACAGGTGAGAAAAAGAGAATAGATTTTGCAACTGTAATTTCATTTATAAAACTTCTTAAATTACAATTAGGAGAAATGAATTTATTGTTCTTGGATGAGATGTTAGCGAGTATTGATATTAACGGTGTGTCGGATATGATGTCTATTTTGAAAAGTTTGAGTGATGAATTAAAAATGAATATTTATCTTATTCACCATGCACAAGTTGAGAATGTTGTTTTTGATAATGTTATTGAAACAACAAAACCAGATGGGTTTAGTAAAATAACTAAATTAAATTAAAAGAGAGGATTAAAAAATCCTCTCTTTTTTATTTCCAACCCTTACCTTGTTTTGCTAAAAGGTCTACTTTTTGAGCATATGTTAGGGTAGTTTTATTTTTATTCGTTAATGTTGTACCATCAGGAAGAACAGGCTCTTCTGATTTTGAAAAAAGCGAATCGTTATATATTGGAGTATATAAAATATCACCTTCGTCAATAGCAAAAGGGTTAAATATATGATTCGCATACATTACAATATCTATTGCATTATAATCTTTAGATACATTTGTATAAACGAATCTATCCAATCTTCCTTTGCAATCCTGATTGACTTTTATATAACCATTAACTTTAATATTATCTATATTTACAGCAGGTGTAGAGAGATTTAAATGTTCCTCACCATCTCGTGCAATATATGTTCTTTTATTGTCAAATAACTTATCCATAATTATTTACCTATATTTGCACCAATAACTTTAAGTTTGCTTAAATTTATTGGTCTTGAATTTTTATCGAAATCGATATTGGTTTGTTGTGATGTTTGATCTGCATTTCGTGGTTGGAAAGCACCCATATTATCAATATCTACGAATGTATTTAATAGTCCAGCATCTGTGAATGAGTAGAATCTACCTTTTGCACCATTAAACATATTTTCAATACCAGCAGTATCTCTTGGCATACAATGTTCAAGTTCAACAGTAAATTTTATTTCAGTAGGGAAATCGTCATATCCTAAAACATCATTAAATTGAACAGATGTTTTAGTAACAGCCATATTACCCATCATAGCGATTGGATCTAAAGGATTTCCAACGGTAACATGCCAATATCCAGTAGGTTCACCACTCAATAATGCTGCTGGTGCTTCTGCCATACCAGCAACACCAACATTACCACCCAACAAGTTACCCAAAAGTCCTTGTAAAGCACCGCCTGCTAAATTTTTTATTCCATCCCAAATACCACCATCACCATTGTTTAACATACTTATATTTTCAAAACCACTTTTTACATCATTTAATAGTGATTGGAAATATCCTTTAAAATCACCATTTCTTAATTTTTCAGGATCACCAAATTGTGGCGCGATACTTCTTTGTCCGTAAAATCTTGTTTCTCCGCCCCAAAAAGCACCGTAGTTGCCTGTTAATAATAAAAAATTTGATAAAATATCCATCATTGCGACTCTTGGATTTACACATTTTAATGATTTAAGTGAATACTCAAAATTAAGTGTAAAGTTTCCGCTATATGTAAGACCTCTTGAACGAACTTTTGTTTTGTTAATAACATTGATATCTCCATATATATTTTCACCATAAACTTGAGCATATTCATTCCCTTCAAATCTATGACTTGCAGCAATAGCATCTTGAACAGTTTTACCGCGCATACCAGATAAAGCAGAGAACTTTATAGCATTTTTCCACAAAGCAGTTCCTCCAGCCTCTTGTCTTGTCATAGTTCCATTTGTAAATGATTCTGATATACCAAATTTTTCCTTCATTTGAGCAACAAGACCACCATCAATATTTTTCATCATTTCCACTTTCGCTTCTTTATCTTCATAGTTCGCGCCATATTCAAATTTTAAAATATCGGAAAGTTTATTTCCTGTTTTTTCTCCCATATATGTTACAGCAGTTGCTATATTAAAGTGTGATTCTTCATAACCATTTAAAAAGTTTATATCTTCTGCTGTCATATCAAGTCCAAACATATGATCTTCACAAGGATGTGTATATCTTCTAAGTGTTATCATATAGTTGTTTGGAATTTGATTGTAATATTTTAAATATATGAAATCTTGCATTCTATAACATGCCAATCCATATGGATCAAAAGTAGGATCGCTATAATATTTTAGAATATTTTTATAAGTGGGGTTTTGTTTATCTTGTAAATATAATTGATAGCAACTTTCGTTACTCATACATTTTTTATAATCATCATACTCTGTAAAATCAGTTTTATCGGTAAAAGTTGGATATCCATTATATATTGTTCTATAATTAATTGCAACATTTTCATTCATTATAGAGTGTGGTAATTCCAATTTTTCAGAAACACCTTCTGATGGTGCATAAAAATTGAGTCCATCATCTATGACAGATACTTGTAATTCTGGTTGGAATAATGCCATTTTGGCATCAACTCTACATGCTGTATTGTAAAATGAAGACATATATCTTTATATATTATATAGTTATTTATGTAACATTTACATAAATATTTTATATAAGTTTGTAATATAAGATGATTCAATATTTCCAATTGACTCCAGAAATATTGTTGGAGTATATATATGAAGGTGATCCAAAACTAAACGAGGATGGGATTGATGGTAATTTAAAAGATATTAGTGATAAAGATAATAACACATTACTATTAAAATCTGATGCTTTCTCAACATATTATTTGTGCTTTGAAAATAAATTTATTGATTCTGAAAATAAAATAGAAAGATTGGATAGTTTATCTAATCTCGTATTACCATTGAATAATACAGAAACTCAATTTGTTATTGCTAAAAATAAATATCAAAATTTTTATAACAAAACAAATGCTTCTAATAGGTATTCAACAAAAACAAGTAGTGGATATATGTATGAAGATACCGATTATGATAAAGATATTATAAATGCGGGAAATAGTTGTGATGTTAAGTTTGATAAATGTATTGTTCATTTTACAAGTAGAAATTATTTTGGAAATTACGACTCTTTAATTTTTCAGGCTTATGTATATTTGAAAAATAAATCGAAATTATATTTGGCTTCGTTTTTATTTAAAAGAACAGCAGATCTTGAACTAAAAGCAGAGCATTTACTTTATAACGAAAAATTATATACTACACAAATTGAGTTTGAAATACCTAGTGTTTCTGCTATATTTGATAACTATAATGTGGATTTTAATAACGCATTGTTAAATAATCAAAAAATTACTTTGTTAGAAAATACACCGATTGGAATTAATATATATGGTGTTAATGGAAATATTGAAGGAACTGATAATTATGTAAGATTAACAACTCGTAAAATAAATAATATTTCAATACCACATGTGTGGAACAGATTGGATGAAATAAGTGTAAAAATAAGCGAAGCTGAAGATGGAGACTTTTATTATATAGATCCAGAAATTTCTGGTTATACGTCTCTTGATGAATATATTAAAAGAATGGGTGAAGATATTCGTTCATATGTAATAATGCATGAATTGCGTTTAAAAGAATATTGGGTAGATAGTGGTAATAATATACATACTGAATTTACTCACAAAGAGCATCATATTATAGATATAAACGAATTAGATGAAGATTATGAAATATCTGAAAAATTTGATGCTAAAATAAAATATAGACCTATATGCATTCATGCGAGTAAAGGATGTAAGGCAACAATAATAGACACAATTAAAATAATAAATACGGTCGATGGTTCATCATATGAAGTAACAGGTGAATTAGATATTGTAAATCCAAACAAATATGGTAAGAAGATAAAAAAATTGAATTTTGAAAGCGGAGTTCGCCCAATAGTAAATGTTTATAATAAAAAAAATACCAATAGTCGTAGTAAATATGGTGTTGGTAATGGTAATGTCGGTAGTTTAGGTGGAAGTATTTCAGCAGGTTCTACAGGAAACAATGGGTTTGATGGTGAATCTGTGATTGTTTTAAATAAAGGTGGTGGATTTATTGTTGAAAATAACTCACAAAACATAACTTCATTTATAGAATGTACAAATGTGGGAGTGAGTATTATGGAAATATCTCCTGATGATATATATTAAAAAAAGAGAGGTTTAAACCTCTCTTTTTGTTTTATATATTATAATCTAACCATTTTAATTTTGTACTATCTTTTAGGCTGTTTATTTCATCTTTAATATTTTCAATATTTTGTTCTATATCAGTAAAATCATTTTCTAAATTACCTACTGCACTTTCAAGACTATCTATATCCTGTTCTGCAGTATTGATTTTATTTTTATATTCAATAAATTCATCTTCGATACTACTAAATTCAATTGATGTAGTAAGTTTTATTAAAGATTTTTCACCAACGATAATATATGGTGCTGCTTCATATTCAACAACTTCGCTTTCACTACCTTCATCATAAGTAAAATTATTTTTTACATATATTACTTTACCTATGTTGTCAATAGTTGCTTTTTCTAACGCATCAACATATGTTTCGACTGCTGATTTTTCATTATAACCAATTTTAATTAATGATGCTGATTTATCATCGGCAGATTTTTTAATTCTTTCTACAAAATATATACCATTGTTTTTTTCATTATCATCAGCAACAACAGATAATACAAGCCCTTCTATCGCCGAATCATTATAATCATTAGCAAAATCTCGCGCATCTTGTAATGTATCAAATATGCGCTTATTTATAACTGGTGCTTTACCTGACATGTTCAATGTCAAACCCCAACCGTAATTAACTTGTGCATCAAATTTTTTTTCAGACATATTTTGTAATTATTTAATTTTTTGCTATTTTTACATTTTTAAAGTCAATTACGGTACCATTAGTAATAGGATAAACATATACATTATAATCTGTATTTATTTCACCAGTTTTAACAGCAACAACACCGCTTGATGAAAAGTTTCCTAAAATACTTGAACCAAGACTATTTTCAATACTTGATAATTTATATTTTGTAGGACATGCTATAACTATTGATGTTCCATCTGATGATGTATAAGTCCCACCTACTACTTCCGTAGTACTATCAAGATTCAACCAATTAGATTTTACTGTTAATGCTCTAATGCTATCTGAATTAAATTGATCAAATGATGTATTATCAGAATAGCCTAAAAAATATTTATATCTACCTTTTACAATTGCAGATGTAGAGTTAGTTGGTTTTTCAGTAGTTCCACTAACAGACCCAATACCTTCATGGTATTGATTTTCACTAGTTTTACCTAAATTAGAACAATAATATATTTTATCTATAGCATTAGCACTATAACTATAACTTGCGCCTATTGCATTTATAGTTATTTTATTGTCACCTTCAATTACACATCCCAATTTTGTTTCAACTAATGATGCACTACCTTCACCAGTTTTAGTTTCTGGAGTTGTCTTTATATTTGTTTCGGTATCAGCGGTAAACCCACTAATTATCGACGCAAAAATTGTATATTCATTATCGCTTATTTCTGTGGTACATTCTTTTTCTATAGATTTATCAGATGATTCTTTTGTATTGTTATTTTGTGTAGAATATCCGTATTCAATATTTGATATTTTAGAATTTACTTTATTAACAACACTTCCATTAGTTGAACCAGATATTAATTTAACTAATGTTCCAACTTCAATAGTATTTGATTTATCTAACGATAAAATTAAATTATTCATAGATGCAGTAGCAGATGCTACTGTTGTAGTTACATTTGTTGGAAATAATTCTTTGCAAAGTATATTTTGTAAAATTTCGTACATATCAGTTCCAGCAGGAATTACATCATTATTATTATAATTACCCGCACCTAATTTACTATCAAGTCCTGCAACAATAATATCGTTAGGAATTAATGAATCATTTTTTTCTTTTAAAGAATTAATTTCGCTTTGTAAACTTTCATCATTTGCTTGCAACACATTAACATTTTTTACAAGTCCACTTTCAGAATTACCTACTACACTTTCAAGGCTATCTATATCTCGTTCTGTAGTATTGATTTTATTTTTTAATTCAATAATTTCACCTTCAATATCACCAGATGCACTTGATGCAGCAAGTTTCATTAAAGATTTTTCACCGATTACGATATACGGTCCTGCTTCATATTCAACCGCTTCACTATCTCCTTCTCCATCAGCATCATAAGAAGATTTAGTTTTTACATAAATTACTTGACCAATACTATCATTAGTCGCCAAATCAATTGCTTCGGAATATGTTTCGACTGCTGATGCTTCATTAGAACCAACTTTAATTAATGATGAATCTTTATCATCAGCAGATTTTTTAATTCTTTCTACAAAATATATACCATTGTTTTTTTCATTATCGTCGGCAACAACAGATAATATAAGACCTTCTATCGCAGAATCGTTATAATCATCTGCAAAAGCTTGCGCATCAGATAATTTATCAAATATACGTTTATTTATAACTGGTGCTTTACCTGACATAGAAAATGTCAAACCCCAACCGTAATTAATTTGCGCATCAAATTTTTTTTCAGACATATTTTATGTATTTATTTTTATATATTATTTATTTTTTTGTTATTTTCACATTTTTATAATCAATTTTGGTGTTATTAGTAATAGGATAAACATACACATTATATTTTGTGTATATTTCACCTGTTTTAACATCAATTTCACCTTGTGATGTGAAAAGTTCTATCATACTATTTCCCAATGAAGTGTCAATACTTGATAATTTATATTTTGTAGGACATGCTATAACTATTGATTTCCCATTTGATTTTTCAATATTAGACCCACCTACTACTTCCGTAGTGCTATTAATATTCAACCAGTCAGATTTTTCTGTTAATGCTCTAATGCTATCTGAATCAAATTGATCAAATGATGTATTATTAGAATAACCTAAAAAATATTTATATTTACCTGTTATAATTGATGATGCTGATTTTTCTGGTTTATCAGTAGTTCCACTAACAGACCCAATACCTTCATGGTATTGATTTTCACTAGTTTTACCTAAATTAGAACAATAATATATTTTATCTATAGCATTAGCACTATAACTATAACTTGCGCCTGTTGCATTTATAGTTATTTTATTGTCACCTTCAATTACACATCCTAATATTGTTTCATCAAGTGACGCGCCGCCTTCAGTAGTTTTAGATTCAGGTGTTACTTTTATATTTGTTTCAGTATCAGCGGTAAACCCAATAATTGACGCAGAAATTGTATATATATTATCTTTTATTTCTGCGGTACATTCTTTTTCTATATATTTATCAGATGATTCTATTGTATTATTATTTTGTGTAGAATATCCATATTCTATATTTTCTATTTTAGAATTTACTTTTTTAACAACACTTCCATTAGTTGAACCAGATATTAATTTAACTAATGTTCCAACTTCAATAATTCCAGATTTATCTAACGATAAAATTAAATTATTCATAGATGCAGTGGCAGATGCTACTGTTGTCTTTATATCTGTTGGAAATAATTCTCTACAAAGTATATTTTGTAAAATTTCGTATATATTAGTTCCAGCCTTAATAGTGTCACCATTATTATAATTACCCGCGCCTAATTTACCATCAAGACCTGCAATAATAATATCGTTAGGAATAGATGAATCATCTTTACTTTTTAATAATTCTATATCTTGTTGAAGAGTTTCATCAATAGACGATAATTCATTTATTTTTTGCTCAATATTATTAAATTCACCCAAATAATTAGAATCTACAACAGCAAGTTCTTCAATTTGATTCTCTAACGATTTTATATTTTCAGAAATAATATTTGAAGTGTTTTCTAATGTTTCAAATTTATTATTATAATCTTGGATATTGCTTTCTAATGAAGATATATTATCTTTTATATTTTGAATATCATCTTCTAATAATTTTATATTTTCATTAGTTGTGCTTTCAAATGTTTGTAATTTTTTAATATCTTCTTTAATAGTAACGAGTGACTCTTCTAACGATATGATATTATCTACATTTACACCTGTGAGATGTTTTATTTTTTCTTTTAGTTTTAATATCTCATCATTTATATTTTCATTGTCTTTTTTAATAAATTCAATATCAGACAAAATAGTTTTACTCACAGATTGGAGTCCATTGAGAATCTCAAAAATGTGTATATCTTCACTTTGTAAAGCCTTAATATCTTTTTCTATACCAGATATATCTTCTATAAGCGTTACATCTTTTGTTTTAAGTTTGTTTATTTCAGATAAATTATTTTTAATTTTATCTAAAAGTTCTTTTGATATATCATCTATATTTTGTTTTAAATTAGCAATATCCGAAATTGACGGTGATGCATTATCTCCTGTTATATTTGATAGTTTTTTGCGAATTTCATCTAATATTTCAAATATATGAATATCTTCTGATTGAAGTGCTTTAATATCACTTTTTAAATCTAATATAGATTGTGAATGTGTATTTTGTTTTACTTTAATGCTATTGATACTTTTTTTACTGTCATCATTATCGCTGTCAATTTCATTGACTTTAACACTTAAAGAATCTATTAATTTTTTTAATTCTTCATTTGCTTTAAGAAGATCACTATGTGTTACTTTAGTTCTTCCAAGATAAATATCCATGACATTTTCATCAAGTCGAACTATAGATAGTGTACTTGATGTTATATCTGTTGCATTATTAAACGATTCAACACTTTTATATCGGTTGAATTTTACAAGATCTTTAAAATTTTCCATTTGTTAAAATTTAGTCTTTTTCTACAGGCACTATTTCAAAATCCTTATTGAGATCGTCGTTGTGCTTCTTTAATTTCTTGGTTTCATCAGATATTTCTGATTGACTTTCTTTTATTTTTTCGTTCCAGAATGTTTCAAAATCAGCAATTGTTGCTTGATAATATCTGATTTTCTTTAATATAAAATTTTCTTTATCCATAATATATTTATGATTTTTTGTTATTTTTGAATATAAAATATTAATGTAAAAAAATAGAATGAAAAAGAATTATTATGATATTCTTGGGGTTAGTAAAAACGCAACTCAAGACGATATAAAAAAAGCATTTCGCAATTTATCTAAAAAATATCACCCAGATAAAAATGGAGGAGATGATAGTAAATTTAAAGAAATAAATGAAGCATATGATACTTTAAGTGATGAAACTAAAAGAAAACAATATGATAGACCAAATCCTTTTGGTAATTTTGGAGG
>JAEIGA010002968.1_pt1 | contig 26726 bp, 21 predicted proteins | sample 9270691 | NCBI WGS metagenome assembly JAEIGA01 (sample SAMN17057246, study PRJNA624740) | gut metagenome | biome: biome; isolation source: fecal sample | host: Bos grunniens | place: China: Xizang | collected 2019 | reverse complement strand
GACACTATCACCATTGTGGCTGACGCTCTGATTTCCGTAGAGTATGTCACAGACCTTGAAACCTATATTGGCAATCCTGATGCAGCAGAAGATATCGCTGTTCTGCAAGAAGAAGACTATGTTATTTATACTGCATACATTTATAATGATGGCGTATCCAAGTTAAAGAATGTTATGTTGAAGGACATCTTGCCCGATGGCATGACCTTTGAACCAATTGCTGACGATGACCTGAGAACCGCTCTTCATATGAATGCACAAGAAGCTACTTGGTTTGCGGCTTATATCAATCCTGGTGAAGTCATGGAATTCTCCGTAAAGGGAATTCTGAAAGACCAGAAGACTGCTATTATTGAAAACCATGTTACTTATGATGTCATGGAAGAAAATGTAGTAGGACAGAATGGCAATATCGTCAAGTTGTTGGACTTCAAGAACACTGCAAGAGACTCCGATTCTGCTCTGTTCCAGGTACTTGAATTCCACAAGACCGCAGAAGTAGCAGGCAAGGAAGTCAAGGATGGCAATGTCGCAATTGGCGATACCATCGTTTATACTCTAAGCGTCAATGCTGCCGATATGGTTAATGGTATTTCTATTACCGATAAGCTGCCTAAGGGTGTTACCTATGTTGAGGGTAGCGCACAAATGAAACTGGCTGGCGAATCTGATTGGCGTGCATTGAAAGATGCTGTTGTTTACAACAAGACAGATAGAACCGTCAAGATTTCTATTGACCCTGAAAAGAACTCTATTATCAGTGTTGATAAGGGCATCAGCTATTTCCGTTTTAGCGTAACAGTCGATAGAATTGGCTCTAATAATGCCAATGCTAATAATTACAACAAGGCAACATTTACGAATGCTGCTGAGTTGGAATACTGGGCATTCCCCAATGACGACGAGTCTGGTGTTACACTAGAGTCCGAAGCAGTTACCCATATGACCGAAATCTCTGTCTCTGGTGAGAAGAGTGGCTCTGTGGATACATTCGAAGGTAAATATGCTGACAGAAAGTATGTAACTGTTGTCGCTGAGGGTGACGAGCTGGTCTTCAAGATTTCTGTTAAGAACTCTGGCGTCAACGCTTTGACAAATGTTGTTGTTGAGGACAAGGTTCCTGAGAACACAACATTGGTAACTAAGGACGGCGACACTTATACCAATAAGGATGGCGCATTGACTTGGATTATCCCTGAAATCAAGGCTAATGAGACTGCTGAAGTTAGCTTCACAGTCAAGGTTACACCTCCTGCCGACAAGGCTGTTGAGATTGTAAACAAAGCTAAGTATGCTGTTCCTGCAGATGTTAACAACATCAAGGCTTCTGAATGGATTGAGACTAACAGTGTTGTCTATCAGGCAATTCTGATTAAGATGGCCTCTTCCGTCGCAGGTGGCACTGATGCTACTGACGCAAAAACAGTTGAAATCGGTTCTACCATTACTTATACAATTACCGTTGAGAATGTGGACGATATCTATGGTCTGAACTTGTCTAACAAGATTCCAGAGGGCATGGAATTCGTTGAAGATTCTGCCAAGGTGAAGATTGGTGATGGCGCTGCTGAGACTGCTAAGTTTACTTTGGACGGCAATACCATTAAGTTCAATCAATTTGATGAGGTTAAGGCTGGTAAGATGGAAGTTTCCTTCACTGTTAAGGTTAAGGATACCACCGAATATGACAAGGATGTTGTATTCATTAACCAGGCTGACGTCACTCTGAAGCCCACAAAGGATGCCGAGAAGGATTTGACTATGAAGACTAATCCTATTTCTCACACCACCAAGAAGACAAATGCAACAGACACACCTAAGCTGGGTCTGGAAACAACAAGTGCTTCTCTGGTTTGGGGCTTGATTACAATGGTAGCTTTGGCTGGCATTGGTGTGTTTGGTTACTTTGGATTTATTGAGCCCAAGAAGCGTAGAAAGTAAGAAGTAATTCAAACCTAAAGACATAAAAATGAGCCCGTCACTCTTCGGAGTGATGGGCTTTTAACATTCTGATGGCTGAGAAATAGGATTGCCTTTATCATCTACATTAACGAAGAGAAAAGACGTCAAGGAAGGAGATAGGGCTATCCCGAACAACATGCAGATAGAAACAAACACTGTCGTTGCATGCTTTGACGCAGAGTACACAGCTCGCAATGAGACTGACAAAGGTATTCAAGAAATGATTCAGTGCGCACTAATCATTTGTCAAGTAGACGAAAATGGTTTGTGGCGCCAAATCGACGAATACGTAACATTTGTTAAGCCTATGTATGTTCCAAAGTTATCTGAATTTATAATTCAGTTTACGAATATTCACCAAGAAGATGTGGACAACGCTCCTCTCTTCACCTTGGTCGCAGAAGAGATATATCAACTAATAAAGAAACATAAGATTGATACCGTTTATGTATGGGGCCCTGATAAGCCTGTGTTAAAATATAACATGGAGCTAACAAGTTACCCCATCTGGAAATCAAGACAAATTCTTAAAAAAATGTGTGATGTCTCTACTATGGTTTCTTCGGGGTTGGGAGTGGACTATATCATGTCTCAAACACACGCTTGCGAAGAATTGGACATACATCCTCAGGGACAACAACATAACGCGTATGATGATGCCCGAAATCTGCAACAAGTAATGCAAAAGTACATTCAACTCAAAAAGAAATAATGTCCCAAAGACTGATTGGCAAATCCGAGTACGGAAAATCAATCAGTCTTATTTTTTTGGATATATTGGGACAAACTTCTGGAATCAAGGCAGAGTCTGAGAAATTCCAGATGACCTATGGGCTTCTATGCTAAAGATGATTAAAAACAAAAAGAGAGGTCGTGATGTTTATGGTTTTTACAAAAAGAATTCTTGCTTTATTGTTGGCGTTTTTACTTTTTGGTTCTATGACCCCCGTCGCGTATGCCACAAATGACTATACAGCAGGAACTCAGGTTTCCTACAGCAACGCAACAGTAAGTGAATCTTATACAATTACAGTGCCAGCAAAGCTTGCGCCTGGCGGGGAAGGCCCTGTCACCCTTGCAGGAACATGGGCCAGTAATCGTATAGTAACGGTTACAGCTGCCGCCGATGTAACATTGACTAGCAACATAAATGCTGTTGACCAGAAAACTTTAAAAGTCAATTTTGCTGGTATTTCCGAAGCAGGTAGCAACACTGGCAGTCAAACTTTTACAGAAAACGTTTCTGTTGATGCTATCCAAAATGCACTCTTCGGCGTATGGAGCGGTAAATTTGATTACTTCGTTGACGTTACAACAGAGGTTGTTTTTACTCCTGGTTTGTACGAAACGGGAGCTATTGCTTTGTATGAAGAGCAGGGACCTGCCGCCATTGTTGATATGCAAATTTACACATGGGATGAACTCCAAAGCAATGGAATAATTAATTCTACTTCTTATGGCGTAAATTCAAATCAAAGAGATTTACTGGCGGGAGACTTATTAATGCCTGCAGAAATGGGAAATATCAATTCAGCATATTATTCTTCTTGCCCGAACTTAACAGGCGTACTGTTACCTAAAGATGCTGACAGCCTTGCTTGGGGTATGTTTAGCAGCTGTACCGCTCTTAATATCCTCATCTTACCACAAACTGTTTCTTACATCCCAGAAGATTTTATTGGTAACTGTTCAGCATTAACAGATGTTAGATATGATGGAACTGCAGAACAGTGGCAAAACACACTCAAATACAACAGTGGCGCTATGTATTGGAATTGGAATAGCCCTGCGGACAAAGTAACTTGCGTAGATGCACAGGTATGTATAAACGGTTGCTATAGTTACACAGAGGCAACATGCGAACAACGTGCTATTTGTGACAGATGTGGATGTGAATATGGCCAGTGGGCAGTCTGTACGCCAGAAAACGGTATTTGCACTATGTGCAATCGTCCTGCCACAGTAATAGAAACAACTCACTATCCTTGTATTTCTTATTCTTATCCAGTTTTAGGAACCTGGGATTATTCTGACGCAAAATCGGTTGATATAACCATGGTATATCAAACGGATGCATACTCTTCTGAGGGTGCCAGAATTACAAAAGGATTAGATTTTGTTGCAGATACTGTACCAACCGAAACACGAACATATTTAACTCAAAATGGCCAACTTATAGAGACAAATGATATCAGACACCCTGATATTTCTTTCAATAGCATTGCGAACGTGCTAGCAGCTTATTTCCACAACGTGGATATGTTAACAGGCACTGTCACATATCTCAGCAATCGTTCAAATTATTATGGTGCTACAATTGTTGTACGTCCAAATTATGACTAAGGTGAATACCTATAATTATCCAAATATAAAAACCCAGACTATACAGTCTGGGTTTTCTATATCATCACTTTACTAAAAGTGACAGGTATTACTTAACAAAGAGTAGAGAAAAATGCCATAAAACCATTGAGAACATTTGGTGATTTTTCCAAATATACTATCCCTAGATGATGAGGTATACTTTGCTATAATAAAAATGAGATTCATTGATGAAAGTATACTTTAGCAAAAAAATCATCAAATAATCTACATTATGAGAAATTTCACCCCTGGAGGTATTAATTATGCAAATCATCAAACGTAACGGTCAAATCGTTGATTTCGACCAGAATAAAATTGTCAACGCTATTCAGAAGGCCAACATGGAAGTCCCCGAAACTGCTCGTCTGAGCGAACGCTGGATTCAGGCTATCGCAGAAGACGTAGTTGAACTGTGCGAAGACAGACCCGATATCGTATCCGTTGAAGAAGTTCAGGATATGGTACAGAACAGCCTGATTAAGCACGGGGCCGCTCTGGTTGCTTCTAAGTACATTACATATCGTTTCACTCGTGCTCTGGCTCGTAAGGCAAATACAACTGACGACGAAATTCTGAGTCTGATTGAGCTGGCTAATGAAGAGGCCAAGGACGAGAACTCTAATAAGAACCCCACTCTGGCTCCTACCCAGCGTGACTATATGGCAGGCGCAGTTAGCAAGGACCTGACCAACAGAATCCTGCTGCCTAAGGATGTTGTTGATGCTCATAAGTCTGGCATTCTGCACTTCCATGACGCTGACTACTTTGCTCAGCACATTCATAACTGTGACGTTTGGAACCTGGAAGACATGCTACAGAATGGTACTGTTATCAGCAACACCCTGATTGAGAAGCCTCATAGCTTCTATACCGCATGTAATATTACTACTCAGATTGTCGCTCAGGTCGCTTCTTCTCAGTATGGCGGACAGACATTTACTCTGGCTCATCTTGTTCCCTTTGTCGAAATCAGCCGTCAGAAGCTGCGTAAGGACGTGAGAGCAGAGATGAATGAAGCTGGTGCAGATGTTTCTGATGATGTTGTCAACGCCATTGCAGAAAAGCGTTTGCTTAAAGAAATCGCAAGCGGCGTGCAGACTATTCAGTATCAGCTTGTTACCCTGATGACTACTAACGGTCAGGCTCCTTTCGTGTCTGTTTATATGTATCTGGACGAAGTGGAAGAGGGACAGGCTCGTGACGACCTGGCTCTGATTATCGAAGAAGTCCTGAAGCAGAGAATTCAGGGTGTTAAGAATGAAAAGGGCGTTTGGGTTACTACCGCATTCCCCAAGCTGCTGTATGTTCTGGATGAAGATAATATCCATGAAGATAGCAAGTATTGGGAGCTGACAAAGCTGGCTGCTAAGTGTACAGCTAAGCGCATGGTTCCTGACTATATTAGTGCTAAGGTTATGAGTGCACTGAAGGGTGGCGATGTTTATCCTTGCATGGGATGTCGCAGCTTCTTAACACCTGACCGTTTCACCGATAAGGGTATTGGTAATATTGCAAAGGCTAAGAATTATGTACCTGGCAAGCACAAGTACTACGGTCGTTTCAATCAGGGCGTCGTTACTATCTCTCTGCCCGATGTGGCTCTGTCCTCTGGCGGTGACCATGATAAGTTCTGGCAGATTTTTGAGGAGAGACTAGAATTGTGCCACAAGGCTCTGAGATATCGTCATGAGCGTCTGAAGGGCACTGTTTCTGACGTTGCTCCTATTCTGTGGCAGCATGGTGCTTTGGCTCGTCTGGACAAGGGCGAAACCATTGATAAGCTGCTGTACGATGGTTATTCCACTATTTCCCTGGGCTTCGCTGGTCTGTATGAATGTGTTAAGTATATGACTGGCTACTCTCATACTGACGATGCAGCTAAGGACTTCGCTCTGGCTGTTATGCAGAAGATGAATGACAAGTGTGGTGAATGGAAGGCTGCCGAGAATATTGACTACTCGGTCTATGGCACGCCCCTGGAATCTACTACTTATAAGTTCGCAACTGCTCTGGAAAAGAGATTCCCTGAAGAGTGGAAGAAGCTGTCTGGCAAGGATTACATTACCAACTCTTATCATGTTGTTGTTACCGAAGAAATCGATGCTTTCACTAAGCTGAAGTTTGAGGCTGACTTCCAGAGATTGGCTCCTGGTGGCGCTATTTCCTATGTTGAGGTCCCCAATATGCAGCAGAATATTCCTGCTGTTCTCGAAGTCATGAAGTTTATCTATGACAATATCATGTATGCCGAGCTGAACACAAAGTCTGACTACTGCATGGTTTGTGGTTACGATGGCGAAATTCAGATTGTCGAAGACGAGAATGGCAAGCTGGATTGGGAATGCCCCAACTGTAAGAACAGAAACCACGACAAGATGTCTGTGAGCCGTAGAACTTGCGGTTACATTGGCACAAACTTCTGGAACCAGGGTAGAACTCAGGAGATTCGAGATAGAGTGCTCCACCTGTAATGGTAAATTTTTCCAGTTGTAAATCTTAAACTCTAAAGTTTATATACAAAGCCCGCTAAGCAACTTAAGCTTAGCGGGACTCTTTTTTTTGTAACAACTATTATAAAACGAGTAAAACTGTATGGCGATACACAGAGAAAACTCATAAAAAAATCACCTTGTCCACTCCACAATATACATTCTGCTATCGCAATATTTCACTTTATACTTGTCGTTTATTTTTATGCAAAACACCAAGAAAGGATTTGAAGATGTGTAAAAGTCTATACTAAACATAAAAACAAGACAAAACGCTAAGAAAGGATTTGAATGTAGAATGAACATTTTACAAACAAACAATCTCTATAAAACATACGGGAAACAAGTTGTTTTAGATGGGCTCGCAATATCCGTTCCCAAAGGTGCGATATACGGCCTCGTAGGCAAAAATGGAGCAGGTAAAACAACATTAATTCGCATGATTTGTGGTCTACAAAAACAAAATGTAGGAGACCTTATAATCATGGGGACCCCCAATACATCTCCTAAGATTAGCGATGTTAGAAAGAAAATAGGCGCAATTGTAGAAACTCCTGCATTACATCTTAATATGACTGCGCATGAAAATCTGAAAATGCAAATGTTATTGTTAGACAATTACGACAAAACAAAAGCTGACGAACTATTAGATTTTGTTGGGCTATCCGATGTAGGCACTAAACATGCTCGGCATTTTTCGTTAGGCATGCGACAAAGATTGGCGATTGCAATTGCGTTATGTGGAAATCCTGAATTGTTGGTTTTGGATGAACCTATAAATGGACTGGACCCGCAGGGAATTATTGATGTCCGAGAACTGTTGTTAAAAATAAACAAAGAGAAAGAAATCACAATCCTTGTGTCCAGTCATCTGTTGGACGAGCTAGCCCGCGTTGCGACACACTACGGTTTTATAGACAAGGGCAAACTCGTGGCGGAGATGACCGCAGAGACCCTCACAGCAGACCCAGAACGTAAAACAACATTGCACTTAAATCATGTAAATGGGCTGGTTATAGCTATGACCAAATTCCAGAATAAATTTGAGTTGATTGATGATAAAACACTGGTTATCTCTGGACCCATAGAGGTCACTGATTTAGTGTTGGCGCTCCATGAAAAAGGAATCGTTGTCCATCGCATCGTGGAAACATCAGAATCTCTGGAAGATAGATTCTTTGAATTATTAGGAGGCGATAATCATGCTTAATTTATTTAAAGTTGAATGGCTCTCCCTAATCAAAATGAAGGCTGTAAAATGGTCGTTTGTGGGGATGCTGATATTGTCTATCGCATTAAACTTACAGTATTTGACAGATAACACTCCTGCCTTTGAGGGTCTGTTTAATGGACTCATGGTAGTAAATCTACTCTCAGTTGCGGTCGGCGGATTAGCTCTCAATAATGATTTTGCACAAAACACTATCCGAAATAAAATAGTAATTGGATATTCTCGAACGACAATTGTTTTAACAAAAACTTTGATTATTGCTTTATACTACTTTTTATTAGCGCTCACCGCTTTTATCCCTGCTTTGATTATTCATTGCGGCATGTTGGAAGCAAAAGATGTTGTCTGGGAAGCTGTAAACAAAGGATTTATATTGACAGGCCTTAATATAATCAACAATGTGGGTATTACTATGTTGCTCGGCTTGTCGGCAAGAAGCGTTATTGGCGCTGTGCTGCCCGTATTTTTGGCAGAAGCTATACCCGTCTCTGGAATGCTTATTTCAGAAGTTTTATCAGTATCAGACTCTGCTAAAAAACTTTATGACATAGTCATTGCTATCCCCAATATTGAGGTTATGATGCTCAGCCCTTATGTTATACCTGCAAATATAGACATATCGCTTATTATAACAGCCGTATTCTCAGGGATGTGCTTACTGTTGAGTCTATATGTTTTTAATAAAGCTGAGTTAAATTGACCACACATAAAAACACGTTTTGCATTCAAAAGAAAACGCTATTGAGTCAAACATTTTACAATAATAACGGCAAAAATCAAACTCCTCTTCTTATGTTAAACAACATCTGAGAGGAGTATTTTTATTTAGGTCCAGTAAAAATCGGACGGACTTCATCTATGATATTGATGTAAAGATTATATCTCAAAATTGGAGGTTAGTAATATATGCGAAGAAAAATCATATCGCTGTTGGTGGTGTTTATTATTTTATTCAACAGTTTGACCACCGTTGTTTTCGCCGCCGAACAAAAATACATAATTGATTCCGCGGATTTCCTAATCGAACTAAATGAAAATGGTAGCGCGACTGTTACAGAAACGTGGTCTGTTGATTATCAACGGGGTACATTCAGTCGTTTTTATAAAAATATATATCGCAGGGTCCCAGAGGATGAGGATTTTCAAATTAAATTCAGAGATGTTTTGGTTGACGGCGTGCCTTGTACATTAACTGACGACACGCATTCCCGCACAGATTATACTTATGCTATTGTAAACGAGTCCGATAGAACTCGCTATGAAGTTTATATTCATAGTGAGAAAGAAAAGCGAGAATTTACAATTAAATATGATTTGTTCAATGTACTTAAAGAAATTGACGATGATTATTATTTGTTTAAGTTTAGACTGTTGCCGAAGGGTTTTGAAAAAAATATTGAAAAAGTTACAGTTCGAGTTGAATTGCCCAATAATTCTTGTAATTTCATTAAAACAGATATTAACCAGGGTCACATCGAAAAACAAGGTAATTATGCAACATCTCTCAGCTATGATATCAAGGATTTGTACAAAGTAACTATCAGGTTCGATGGGGAAAGACTTAGTGCTGTCTCACTAGGCGGGGAATCCACAAAAATCAACCAGGAGCCAACTCCCGCATTTGTGTCCTTAGGTATTACTATAAGCATCTTGATAACGATATTAATAATTATCGATAAGAAAAAAGAACAACAATTAAGAGAAGAGCTAGCTCAAACTCCATATCTTTTAAGCAACCTATATCAAAAATGGGTACCTTATTATTTTACACCTGCTGAATTCTCTTGCTTATTAACTAAAAACAGATGCTTAAACTTTTTAATCTATCTAGCCGAATTGATTAATAATAAAATGGCTGTAATTGCTTCGGATTATCAAATTATAGCATACACTAAGAATATTGATAACAACCCTATTCTGCAGACATTGGAAGAATGCCGAGAATACGCATTAAAGAAAAAGATAGACATTACGGAAGACGCATATTATTGGCATTTACCAGTCATTGCTTTGGAGAAATTCTTCACTTCCAATAAAGGTTATAGTCTAGTCACCAGGGCTACTTACACATTATTATCCAGGACTAAAAAGATTAAAGATAGAGAACTTCGTCAAGACGTAGGGAAAATACTCGCTATTGCTCGACTAATGTCTAAGGATAATATTATGCCTAGCGTTAATCTATCAACTATTATTCAAAATTATCATAATGCAGCTAATTATCTTCCTTATTTTTGTTTCCAACCCCAAAAGAATGCTGCTGATAATAATGATATGAGCTATCTCTTAACCAGCGTGGCTTTAACAGCCTATGCATCTCATATTCGCGGTTCAGACACAACAAACAGTTATAGTTCTTGTAGTTCCTGTAGTAGCTGTAGTAGCTGTGGCGGTTGCGGAGGCTGTGGTGGTTCTGATTAACTTTGCTCCGAGAGGTTTTACTAATGGACAAATTTATTATTCAATGGCACATTACTCATATTTGTAATTTAAGATGCGCACATTGTTATCAAGAAGAATACAACAATCATATAACCAAGAAAAACTTTTATCTAATTCTAGATAAGCTAGAAGCGTTTTTACGGGGCTCGGAATTAACTCCACAAATTAATTTAACGGGAGGAGAACCGTTAATACACCCCGATTTCTTTGAGTTTGCCACGGCCATTAGAAAAAGAAATATAAGACTTGGCATTCTCACTAACGGAACGCTAATCGACGAGGATGTAGCCATCAAACTTAGTCAATTAAAACCAGCTTTTGTGCAGATTAGCCTAGATGGCACGGAGGCCACTCATGATAAAATTAGGGGAGTTGGCAATTTCCAAAAAGCATTACAAGGGATTGATAACCTAAAAAAGCACGGTGTGAAAGTGTTGGTTTCATTTACAGCTCAAAAGGAGAATTATACAGAATTTTCTGCACTTGCTAAAATATGCAAGCAGCACCATGTTGATAAATTATGGTGGGACAGAGTTGTGTCTGATGACCCTGCATTATATTTATCATCTGATGAATTCCAGACAACAGCCTCAGCTTGTAACAAACTAATACACAATCACAATCCGTTTGTAAATTATTCCTTTGTCTCCAATTGCAGAAGTTTACAATGTTTTGGAACTCACGACGAAGGGTATAATTGTAATGCTGGAAAATCTCTATTAGTTATAACAGCGGACGGTTCTGTAATGCCATGTCGGCGACTTCCGTTTATTGTTGGCAATTTGTTAACTAACGATATAAAAACTATTTATCAAAACGCAATTATGCGTGATTTGCGTTTATTCATTGCTCCCAGAGAATGTATGGGCTGCCAGGAATATGTAAGATGTAAAGGCGGTTCAAAATGCGTCACCTTTGCTCAAACGGGCGATTGGAAACGCAAAGATATTAATTGTCCACACCAATAAATTTGCGTAATTCTGGCAAAAGATAATCAAAAACAGAGCACCCACCTCTATGTTTTCACATAAGAGATAGGTGCTTTGTTTTTATTTTTTTATTGCATCCCAATAGGCGCCAAAAGACTGCTCAGTTTTATTTTTACCAGGTTTGTAATACTGCTTTCCAACCAAATTATCGGGCAAATACTGCTGTTTAACGTAATGGTTGGGGTAAGAATGGGGATATTTATAATGCTGACCAGGATTCTTACTATCAGCCCCATCGCAATGCTTATTCTGCAGATGACGAGGCACGTCTCCGACAATACCTCTTTCAATGTCTCGCATAACATCATTAATTGCGTCATGAGTAGAATTAGACTTAGGAGATTGAGCTACCAGAACGACAGCATTTGCCAGAGGCAGTCTCGCCTCAGGAAGGCCCACCATCATTGCAGTATCAACCGCAGCCTTAACAATAGGGATAATCTGAGGGTAGGCAAGGCCCACATCTTCATTAGCGCACACCAAAAGACGACGACAAGCACTAGGCAAGTCTCCCGCTGCAAGCAGCAGACCTAAATAATATAGAGCCGCATCCGCATCAGAGCCTCTCATAGACTTCTGGTAGGCCGAAATAATATCATAATGTTGTTCGCCATCTCTGTCAGATCTTACGCCAGCGGAGCCCGCTACGGCCTCCACAGCAGCATCAGAGATAATAATCTCAGTCTCCGTTTCATTTGCTGTTGTTAGAACCAGATTCAGATTGTTCAAAGACTTCCGAACATCACCCGCGGCCGCCATAGCAATCTGTCGAATAGCTGCGTCAGAAGCTACAATAGTCTTGTTTTCTTCTTTCTCAACAATAGAGATACCACGTCGAACAACCTGTACAATGTCATCCGTAGTTAAAGACTTGAATTCAAAAGCAGTAGAACGACTTAGAATTGCGGGATACACATAAAAGAAAGGATTTTCAGTAGTCGCAGCGATAAGAGTAATGTCGCCAGTCTCAATATAAGACAAGAGAATTTGCTGTTGTTTCTTGTTAAAATATTGAATTTCATCCAGATACAACAAAATACCATTCTCACAGCCAGGCTTACCAATATCCTTTACAACATCCTTAATATCGGCAGCACCTGCAATAGTGGCGTTAAGATAATATAACTTCTTGCCGCTATTATTAGCAATAATATTGGCTACGGTTGTTTTACCAACACCAGACGGGCCATAAAAAATCAGATTGGGGATATCACCTTTATCAATAATCTTTCTAAGGATTTCTCCCTCACCCAAAAGGTGCTTCTGACCAACGACTTCGTCAATAGACGTAGGACGCAGTCTATCTGCAAGCGGAGTTTTCATTTATTATCCTCCATTAGTTCACATCGCGATTATCAGCGCCTGCCCACAACACAATGTGACCAGCTTCACGAGTCTTATTCATATCAATAATTCTCTGGTTCTCCGACCCTCTGAAACGCAAAGACAAGTTCTTCTTATCTTGCATAAAGGGGCCGTCAACCAACATGTCAATCATAGACAGCATTTCATTGGTTACTTCACAATGTTTGCGTCCGCCCTCAACCAAATCCTTGTCTACGACAAAGCCTGTAAAAGACCATACATTTTTATTAGGCAGCTCTGTTTTAACACGACGCAGCAGGTTGACCAGAACCCTCTGATTTTCGGGCTCGAAAGGCTCTCCACCCAACAAGGTCAAACCTTCATACCAAGGCTTTGCCAATTCGGCGACCAACATATCTTCGGTTTCTTTGGTAAATTCCTGGCCATATGTAAAACTCCAGGTTTCAGGCTGGAAACAACCAGGACATTTATTAGTACAGCCAGACACAAACAACGTCAGTCTGACGCCAGTGCCATTTGCAATATCAGTTTTCTTAATATTTCCATAATGCATAGTTTATACCTCACTCATAATTGTGTCATAATATTGTCTATGTATATTATAGCTCACTCATAGACAAACTACAGGGCAACAAAACAATGAGAAAGAAAAACCCAGACATAAGTCTGGGTTAGCTTTACACCAAAGCCAGTTCATACTCATCCGAACCCCGTTTCTGATTCCCGTTGTGCTGGTTGTTATGTCTCGACATTTCGTTATATTGCGCGATTGGAGTGCGCCTATCAAATTCAAAGTGTTGTTGAACAAAGCTTTTTTGTAGAGAAACTAAGGCGTGGGCGGGGACGAATTCTCCAACCTGAGATTTATCATGAGAAAAAATATAAGTACCCCCATGGGACCTATTATCATCATATTGGTCAGGATGCCGAGTAGAAATAATCTGTCCTGCTCTATCTTCATATGCTTTTACCATATTAGCCAATACAAATGCAGGAGACTTGCCTCGACTTTGCAAGACAAGATTTTCACAAGGACCAATATCGGGAACTTGTAGCTTTTGTATCTCTTCGGCAGATAATTTCCCTGACAAACCCCATGTTATCGTGGTTGTTTTACCATCAGGAGATTTCTCCACTTCAAATGTGACTCCTTGTGATTCTTGTAAATTTGGAACTTTGGTTGCTGCTTCACATCTAACAGTGGTATATGCATCACTACGCAGGTATACAGCTCCCTCAACACCCTGGGCGATTGATGCCATTGCCCAAGCAGGGACAGGCCCCGTTAAAACAATAACCTTGCTCTTATCACAAGTAGCATTTAAATACTCTGTCATGTGTTGAATCGTTTCATTTGTCCAAGATACAAAAGGTTTATTTCTCTGTATAGAGTATCCCAAACTATGTGCAAGTTTTTCCAAATCAAGAGCGGAGGCTGTCCGAGGGTTACCTTGGACATAAGATTCTCGAGCAAGCTCTAAATGTTTTTTGTCATATAACAGTGCCGCCAATAAATCAGGGTCGTTTCGTTGCTCTTTTGTTAAAGATGCAATTTGTGAAGCAAGGCTACCCGCCAGTCTCTGAACGGCTAATACATTTTGAGGATTGGGCAAAGCTGATTCTAAATTACTTTTTTCTGCAAGTTGTTTTTCAGTCAAGTTTTTACTTGTCATCAGTTCTTTCAATGCAATGCCTTCTGCAGATGCTCTACTCATAGGTGTCGTCCATAAAAGTTGAGGGTTCCTTAACAGTTTGGACATCTTGTCAAATAGCTCTGGCTGAGATAAACTTTCCTGTTTTCTAATTTCTGGAATGCAATTAACAATACGGTCCATCATCGCTCTTTTCAAATCATTCTCTCTTTCAGAGATGACCTTGATTCCGCGAAAAACAGGCAACTCTTCTGGACGAATAAATTTATTATCATTTAAAACAAAATTTTTCGTATGCGCGTTATACCAGAGATGCACGACTTGATTCTGTGTGTTTTCTCCAAATGTTACTATCGAATCACCGTGACGGGGCTGTTGTAAATCATCTAAAGACAACTGCCTTGAAAAGGTGGAATTTGCAACAACAAAACCGAAAGGCAACTTCCCTTGCTGTAATGATTCTTTTATTCTGTCTGATATCGAAAAGCTTTTCTCAGGACCTAGTATTTGCGAAGCAGGGCCTGTAATGCCCCACATTCGTTTACGTTCCGCATAAACACCCAAACAAACATCACGACCATAAGGTGTTTTAACATATAAACGGTCCCCATCTCTTAAATTTAGCACACGTTTTCCATCTTCCAAGCGAGTTGATACTCCATTTTTCACAATACCATTACGTACAAATTTAATACCAGGAGGCAGAGTGCCTGTTTGTTCAAATCGTTGCCAATCTCGGAGATTCATGTAATTATCAATTGAATATGTTTTATCGCGCGTTTCTGCAACCAATTGGCGAGCATGTTCTACGTGGATAGGGATTTCGTGTTCATAATATGTCTTTTCTCTTTTTGCCAATTCACATAAAACTTCTTTTGGTATTAAAATATTTATAGGATTCTCTTTTCCATTTAACGATTGCACGACCTTAATCCCGCCTACAGTCATTGTATGTTTAGAAGGCCTACCAGAATAATTTGTTTGTGTTTGGTATTGACAATTGTCGTAGTGACAAACAGACTTGTCGCCGTGGAATTGAGAACGCATTTGTTCTAATATTTTTTGAGGGTCGACTCCCTTCTCAGCAAGCCATTTGTTTACCGCATCTTTAGAAACAATTGCAATTGTTGCAGAATCTATGGTATGCCCATCATTGCGTGACCTTGGCCATACCAGTTCATAATGCGTAGTTTTTGATGTACTAGATAAAAACCATCCCTGTCTGTCTTTATTATTGTCAGAGGACAATTCAAAAGAATATGTGTTTAGGTCCTTATTCATATATTTTACAGCGGCTTTTTCATCAACTAAAAAAGCACGCAGTTCGCCAGGTCTGGCATTAGGGTCGTTCATAACCAAATCAATGCCAGCCTTTTGCAGACCAACATCCGAAACACGATAAAAAGCCGCACGCAAAAAGAATTCATTAGCATAATCTATAAAAGATTCCACTCTACGCGTAACAACCTCGTTGTCTACTCGTTCTGCATCTTGCGGATAGCTTTGTTTTAAAACAGCTGTTGCCATATTTCTACCTCTTTCATAAGCTCAAATGAGCAAAAAATCTTAATAACAATGTAGAACAGACAACCTGAGAAGAGTAAAGAAATACGCCGCAGAAAACTGCGGCGTACAATTCTCATCAAGGAACTGTTAATTACTGAACTTGCATACTGTTAACAATATAGGACAGGCTGCGAATAGCCTGAGTAGGCATTTTCTTGATTTTGTTAACCATACCAGAAATATCATTGGGATTGGACTTGGCCTGCTTTTGAGGCTGCTTCTTGGTCTGGGTGTTGGTATTCTTAGCCATCTTAGGCTCAGGCTTACCCATAACAGAAGACTCTTTAGTCAGCTGATAATAATGCTGTGCAACACTGGAAGCTGCTCTGTTATGCGCAAGGCCAAACTGGTCAAAAGCCTGAGTCATTGTGCTCTTAGCAGGCTTGTTTTTAATAGCCTTCATCAGAGCTTCGTTTTCAGCAGAACTCCAACGACCAGACTTAATAGTATTGGTGTTGTTGGTATTAACATTCTTAGACATATAGATTACTCCTTTTAATTTGTTGTTGATGTTATGAGTATATCCTGGAAAAATATGTTTTATACACGCCAATAAAAATTTTTTCTTATATTTTAAAAACAAATATAAAAACAAAAAAAGGATGATGACTCGTGACTATAAATCAAATGTTTATGGAAGCTTATCGTAACTTTGAGGTAGTACTAAAAAAGCAAAACATGACGCCTAAAGATTATGAAGATGCTATAACTGAGAAAGATGCTGAGAAAGCAGCAAAAATTCGTTTGTGCAGAACAGTCAGAAATTATCTGACGCATGAAAATACTGTGTTTGTCACAGCTTCTCAACCAATGATAGATTTACTCGTACAAGAGACGGCTATTTTAGACACTGCTGAATTGCCTGTCAAAAAGAAAATGGTTAAGTTGACAGATTCTATTCATGATACAGACTTAATTACCTCTGCACTAAGTTTTATGCTGCGGAAGAAATTAACAAAAGTTCCTGTATTCAATGAAGAAAACTATGCTATTGGTACTTTTTCATTTACAGACTTGGCGACTTTGGTTGCAGGCGGCAATTTTACAAAAGCCAAGAAAGTCTCTGCAGCAAATACTGCCGTTAAATTCAACTTCATCGCAGAAACAACGCCCATGAGTGAAGTGCGCACTATGGTGGAGAATAAGCCAGAGGACATTTTCCTGATTATCAACGCGAAATCCAAAATTGTTGGTTGGATTTCCCGTGAATGCGTCATAAGCAAATAATTCATTCATATATTCGTCAAGAAAGAAAAACAAAATTTGTACATTTTGTGCCCTTGCCTTTCCATTGTAAAAAGCTATAATCGTAGTACAATGAGAAAGGAGAAAGTAGAATATGTCCGAATATGACGTTATCGATGTGACCCCTACTTCTGACTTAGCAGTAGTGGATACATTTATCCCCGCAAAACCCAAAAACCGATATGCAGAAGGATTGCATTACATAAACAATACTCAGGTTGCAACAGGCTTACTGGACCCAACCGTAACCGAAGAAGATATGAGAATTGCCGAATACGGTGCCAAAAACGACCCCAATGCCGTAGCAATACTACGAGTCAAATCAGAGATTTTTGATATGGGCAAAGTTAAGCTTACACCTTTTGATGAGTGCGTGCTAGACGCTTGTTATGCTCTGGCTCTACATGGCGCTACAAAGTTTTCCATTGAAAATTTAGCCAATGTATTGGCAGGCAAGGAAGTCAAATTCCATGACTTAGATACCAGTCGATACAAGGGCGCTTTAGAGTTTTTGAAGCAAAACCCTGACGGCACAGCTATCATTGACCCCAGCAGCCTGTCTTACTATGAATTTCTGCACTTTACCGTTGAGAAACTGTCAAAGTTGACGGTAATCCTGGATTGCACCAATTTGTTAGCACCTGACGGACAGCGAGTATTCAGCGAATTAAAGGTTGAAGGTTATATGCTGCCTGTTGAAATTTTCCATGGCGTTTCCAGAATTACGAAAAAGGAAAAGGTGTTTTACAGGTTTCTGACCAAGTCCATCATTTATGAGTATGCAGAGCGCTTTAATCGTATTGCATGTGTCCCTGCAAAACTGCTCGATAATGGTGTGCCCAACAACATTGAGACTATTCCTTTGAAAACAGCCATTTTGAAGAAAATTGCATTGATGAAGAATAGCCATAATAATTATTACACTAATAAGATTTCTTATGAGTGGTATTCTGAAAAAGATAAGGCCATGCGTGGTCTTCTATCTGAATTAGGCTTATCTCGTGAGCAGTATTCTTCTAGTTCCGCCTGGCGAAACAAGAAAAGCAAGATTCATCGAGATGTAGGACTCATTCTCCAAAAATGCAAAGAAGAAGGCATGATTACAGACTATGAAGAGGCCAAGGAAGGCCAAAGAATTATTGGATATATTGTCACCCCTTAATGATAAAAAAGAAACCTCTCCAACACAATGTGGAGAGGTTTGCTTTTTGCAATCGGCCAAGAGACAAGATGCGGGGAGCACCTTATTCAATCTTAACCATTAGATTTCTCGTCAGAAGAGTCGTCGGAGCCGAAAGCCGTCTGAATCAGCCAGTACAGCTGCCAGTCAGTCTCGTCCTGGAACTCATCGACGTTCTTGGGAACGCCAAACTCTGCGATAATTTCTTCGCGAGTGGGGTACTCAAACTTAAATGCCATGATATTGTCCTCCTTATTATGGCTAGATGTAATTTTACTATAAAAGACTTGGCCATCTAAAGACAAAAAAGCTTACATCCCCTTATTTTATAAGGAAAACCGCAACATCTAAAACTCAAAACCCCGTAACCGATGACGCTTGTCATCGCCAATCATCACAACCCCGCAACTGATTGCGGTTCTATGCAGGAACCCCGCAAACGATGACGCTTAACCCCGTAACCGATTGCGGTTTTCCACATTTAAACCCCGTAAGTGATTGCGGTTAACCCCGTAACCGATTGCGGTCTACCCCGCCGCTGATGACACTACAACCCCGCAAGTGATTGCATAAACAACAAAGAAAAAGTGCCAAAAATGCCGTATTCTCTAGGCGTTTTCGCTGCGCCCAATTTCGGGTGTAAGTATATACGTAAGTATATATGTAAGAACTCTGTAAATTTATAGATTCGAGTGTAAGAAAACTTTGTAAAAACAAAAAGAGACTCTCTTACATAAAAACATACAAAATGCAAATGCGAAATCAAATACGAAATTAAAATGCGAAAATGTACATAGTGAAAGTGTGACTCTATACTACAATGCAATCATATAGGACAGAACTCTATTGCACTCTCTATTATGATTTTACTACCAACTCCTATTCTACCGTTAACTTCCTTTTCAAGATAAGAACGGAAGGCAGCCTAACGGCTGCTATTGTCTTACACCATAATAATTTGAGAGAAGGAATAGCGCATTACTTTTTTATAACAGAGTGTCTATGTCTAAAAAATTCTCGATATCTGTGTTGTACACGAATATTTTTGTTTTGTACTCTTTCATGAATATATGTGCGTAATATTTATCATGAGTAGCGTATGCTCTGTTTTAGTAGTAAGAACTCTTTTATGATGAGCTCATCATATTCTCTTTAGTTCCCCTTTAGAAAATAGAAATGGAGCAAGACATTGAATATGCCTTACTCCAAAACCATCTTATTAGATTGAGATTAGCAGCTCTGCTGCTTCTGCGGCTTCACGAATTGCTTTTTGATTTAGTCTCTTCATATGAGGAGTCTCGAATTGCTTATTGCACTCTGCACAGTAATACGACAGACGGTCATATTCAACTTTCTGACCATTAACAGTTGTCGTATGACGTGCGCTTTTCTTTTCCACACTGTGCACAGAGCCACAAGCAGAGCACTCCATAAGGACAAAATCAATAACTCTCGGATTTCGCTTAAATAATAGCATAAAAATAATTACTCCTTAATTTTGGTACTCTATTAACATATAAGATAAAACGAAAAGAGACGCTTTTTAGAAGACAAGCGCCTCTTTTGTTACCTATGAACGAAGAATTGGACCTTTTTAATCCAGTCTATTTTTAATTCCCAGAATATTGCTTGAATATCAACTCCACGACGTATCCAGAAATTATCTATTGGGTGTTCGACATCAAAAATATTTAACCAAGATAGCTCTCTTTGCTTTTGCTTTTCTTCATCTGATAGAGAATCAAACCATCGCTGGTTATTATCATAATCTTCTTCTGTGAAATCAGGTTTAAATACACCAGCATCTAACCACCAGCTGTTTAATACAAAATGCCACAACTCAAAATCAGACAACAAAACTTTATCATCGGGAATATCAATTTCCAAACAAACCATTTCTTCACCCTTTGCCCCATAACAGGTATGACGCAGGTCAGGCTTTTTTCTTTTGCCGCAAAAAGTATGCCAGGCCCAGACGGGATATTCAGCTCCCTCTGGGCGAGCATCCTTTTTCTCCAAGAAAGTACATAACCAATCGTAACTCGGTAAGAAAAACTCTCCCATGGAAATTTTATCTGCACGAGGACGATAAACACCATATTGTTCCAACTCGTCCAAAATACATACAGGCTGTATTGTCCACAAAATCATGATTAAAATCCTACCTTTCGCGAGATTGCCGTGCCTCTTCTCGTTCCTGTTTTCTTTTTACAGCCTGCTCTGGCAGGGGCAGCCCTTGTTTACGAGTTTCTTTTGCCATGAAAGAAAGAATCTGATTAAAAGCTTGTTCTTTGGATGTTCCGCACAATTGGAAATTGTGAGACATTTCCATAGCTTGTTTAAACAGAATACCTGGCTTGTATCCCATATCGATTAAGTCTTGACCAGTAACACAAGGCTGTCTCATTCGCTCCTCATATAAGCTCAGATAATGTAATAGACGAGCTCTGCTTTCAGAATAATTGCGAGGGGCTCCGCCGCGCCCTAATTTATCACATTGCGACAGATAAATCAAGTCGCAAGGATTGACAGACTTATCAAACATGCGACAATAACTTGTTATCTTGGTAGATGACTGCAGCAAAAGATGAGGTTCCATATGTAATCCTACCATATTCGCAACATACTTAGATAATCCTTTATCTTTGATATAAGGAATATTGGGAACCATTTTTTCTCCCGCGCCATGATGGTCGTAAGAATGGTATCCTTTATCGTCTTGGGTTGTTGTGTGTGGTTTGCCCATATCATGATAAACAGCAGACAACATAAATCCTAGGGGATTAGATACCTTATCTTTAACTTTTGCAGCCTCGTCAATCACAAGCATAGTATGATTCCATACATCTCCTTCGGGATGATGAGAGGGAGCTTGTGGAACACCAATCAAGTTTTTTAATTCAGGAAACCAATAATCCAACTGGTCCATCTGACGCAAAGACTCAAAGAATATGGAGGGCTTCTCTGCTTTTAGCAAAGCTTTTTCTAACTCTGTTTGAATACGCTCAGCTGGCAAAGCTGTTAAATCGGCCTTACGGCATAGTGCAATTGTTTCGGGAGCAATGCCAAAATCAAATCGTGCCGCAAACTGTGCCGCCCGCAGAACCCGTAAGGGGTCATCTAAAAAAGTAATATCGTCAACATGTCGAATAATTTTGTTTTGTAAATCTTGTTGCCCGCCATGACAATCAATAATTTCTCCCGTTAAAACGTCTTGCATCATGGCATTAATAGTAAAGTCTCGACGGGCACTCGCTTTTTCAACACCTAAATAAGGGTCTACAAATACTTCGAAATCTCTATGCCCGCGGCCAGAAGAAGATTCGCTGCGAGGGAGAGAAATATCTAAATCATAGTGTTTAATTCCATACACTCCAAATGAAACACCTTTTGTTTCACACGGACCAAATGTGGACAACAGCTCTTGCAATTTATTGGGCGCGATACCATGAATTTCAATATCAATGTCTTTATTGTCTCTGTGTAATATTTGGTCACGAACATAACCGCCAACATAAAAAGCAAAACCTTTATTATTGCTGACGGCTTCTGCAATACGACAAGCCAATTCTTTATCATTTAATAACTCCATTAAAACACCTCCTTAGATGTAAATAAATAGAAATGATTACTTTTTTATTATAGCATTTTCAATGAGAGAACTAGGGAGATATATTGTTAAGCATTAGAACTATTTTTGCTTTGTTTTTTATTTGTGTTCTATTCTAAGAACAAATATAATACCATGGAGGGACTAAAACTATGGCACAAGATATTTCATTCGACCCCAAACAATATGCGAGTGAATTGTATGATAAAGCAAAGAAAATCATGCCCACAGGAAAAACACTGGAAACATTCCAACATGACCTAGATGTAGCCATGAAACCTGGAATTAGTGTTTCGTACGAAACTGAACTACACATGTTAAAAAAGGTCCTAAATGTGCTTGAAACTGTTACCCAGAAAGGAATTGAGTGGTCAGGCATTAAAGACGCTTTTACACAACAAGGGTTCGCTCCTGAAGACCAAGCGAGAGCGGCTAAATTCATTGAAGATTATACTACACCAGGTGTTGTGTCATACTTAACACAAGATGGGCAACAGCCTACGACACAACCTCAAATTGTTGCAGATTTAGTTCGCACGGCCCCCGATAGCCCAACCCAATCCCCCACCGAGCTAAGTCCTATGGAAACTCTTAATAAGATAATGGATGCAGTGTCTCAAGATTTCGTAGGTGCGTTTACTCAGAATGAACGAGATAACCAAGACTTGAGCAATAGCCAAAGAAAAAAAGCAATGGACCCCATTATTGAAGATATGAGTAAGCAGCTCGGCATTTCCCAAGACAATTTGCGTATGGTGGCTTCTTATTTACGTATGGACCCTACGCGAGACGATGCTGAATACCAAAAAGCTGCAGAGAAAAAATTAAATGGCATTTTAGATGTCATGAAAAGCCATCTCCCAGAAGGGGCAGTTGACCAAGCCACACTAGATGCTTGGAAACAAAAAGTCGAAGTGGCATCTCAAACTTTAAAAGACCTCCAAGACCAATGGAATGGGTTGGCTGCTACTAAATCTGTTTGCGAACAACAGCAACAACAATGTGAACAGGCTGTTCTGGCACAAAAGAAAGAATTAGCAGCTTGTGACAAGGCTATTGCAGACCTTGAAGAGACTATTGCTAAAAAAATGGCTGAGTTCAAAGAGCAATTTCCTAATATTGATGTTACAACTCTGACAGACCCCGAAGCCCCCGCCTCCAAAGCTTGGACAGAACTAACCAATTTAGGAAAACAACTGGCCGACCACAAAGCCGACCACGATTTGGCAAAGGCAACGTTGGATGGACTGCAATCTGATTTAAAAAAGGCCCGCACAGATTTGGCTCAAACTGAAGCAGAGTTGAAACAAAAAACATTTGATGTTCGCGCAGCAATGATGGTACATGCGCTGCAAGGCAAAATGAAAGACGCAATCGAGCACATGCCTTTGCTAGAAGCTAGAACACAAGAAGCTCAAGACCTGGTTACAGATGTCCAAGATTTGAAACGAGATTATGAAGACTTAGCTCAGCAATATAAAGGTGTTCGTATTGAACTTGGAGAAAAATTACAAAATAGTCCTAGTTTACTTTTGCAGGATATCGGCGACACATTGATTGCGTGGAAAATTAAAGATATTCAAAGAGATAACGAATGGGATACAAATCTGAAAATGGCCAAGATGGACCTCGCGACTCGTTTTGATAAATTTAAGCTAGAATTTGGCGGCATTTTTAATCACTCTAGTAATGCTTATATTGATTTCCATACCAAAAGAGCTATGAAAGAGCTGAATAAAATAAATAAAATTGATGCTCAAATTGCAAAACACCAAAAGCGTGCAGAACAACAGGCCATGCGTCAAATTAGACGCGAAATGGGCGGGCGACGCATGACTAAGGCTGAAATAGAACAGTCACCTGAGTATCAAGCCCGCGTAAAAGAGCTGGCTGAGAAAAGAACAGCCAATTTGCGCACAAAGAGAGAGACGCATATTGCTAATTATCAGGAAAAAGCTCAAAAAGTTAAAGACGCTGCGCAGAGACGTAATGCAGTCTTCCAAAAACATCGCACTCAACGCCAAGAACTATATAAAAGGATTGATACGATGCGTAGTTTCGGAGATATTGGCGAGCGTGCCAAGTTTAGTTTTAGTCAAGACCTAAAATCCATTTTACCACAAAATACTCAAGTACAAACAATCTTTGACAAATCTAAACAATTTGCACAGGAACAACAAGAACAAAGCCATGATGATGGCCGCGAACGTTAATATATTTAAAGCACCCAAATATTGGGTGCTTTTTCATTTTGAAAAAATAATAAAAAATAAATATTTTTCCCGTATTATTTTGTTTACTATGCCTATAATAAATATGAATACATACAGCAGGAGCAATCTCCATAATATTTTTTATACAAAGGAGTGAGTGAATGAGTTTTTAGAAAGGAATCGTGATTGATATGAGTATTTGGAATGTATTTAAGAAAGATAACGATATTTCTCAAAAGGTGCATAGCATGCACGAAAAATATGCTACACAAAAGATTTCTCGCCAGGATTATAATTTAGGCATGGAAAAACTACTTTTGGATTTTTATTTACCCGAGGATGTACGTATTATTTTAAAAAATAATAACATCAACATTCTTTCAGTGGATAAAACATCTATGCCTCAGTGCGATTTGACGCAGTTAACAAGTTTGGCGAAATCAAGTGGCGTTGCGGCTCGTGCATTACTGGAACTTAGTAATAGATTGAGGGCTTGCGAATCTCAAAAAGACACATCAGCAGAGAATTTTACGTGTCGATATAAGAATATCTCTGTTGTCTCTGTTGAAGACTGGACTGAGATTTACAATTCTATTCCTGAACAAGAATATTTTTCTCCGCAGCAGGATGAACATTTTATGTGGCGTAAATTTTGTACCCATGCAATCTCCCTTGGTGTCACTATCCCTCAGGTTGCAAATCAATACGGGACTCTAATTGCAGGGCAGGCATCTTTTGAATAATATTTAAACAATTAAGCCACCGCCAAAGCGGTGGCTTTTATCTTGTTATTTTTACATTTTATTCACCTATAATAACAATAAATATACTTAACTATATAATAAGGGAGGGAGTGCCAGAGTTATCTGGTGCGCGTTGTATATGAAAAATGGATATGACCCCCACTTGTTGTATCAGGCAATAAATATCACTGTGGAATTGCAGTATACGGTCCCGATGACCTTGATATACAATCTATTGTTAAAATTAAAATTAAAAAGAAGAGATGGCGAACGAGAGCCCTCTATTGATGAAGTGGTTAAGTTGCTCGCTTTAATAGGCGACACTATTCAAGAAGATTCCTCTTTGATGGAGATTGAAGATACTGAACAAGATTTGCAAACAAAAATCAAATATATGCTCAAATTGACAAAATGCCAACTTAGCCCCCAAGATTTGAATAAAATTTTAAAAGGACAGTTATCTATCAAGGACGTACTAAGCAAAGAGGCCCAGCTGGCTTGGCACATCATGTTCGAAGAGAAAGAAGGAAGATATCTTCCAGATGCGCGGAGCGTGTCTTGGTTGTTAGATATAACACAAGAGCATGCAATGGGACAAATGTTAAAAGAGTACAATAACAACTGTTTTAAATATGCACAAACGCAAGAAAAACATCATTCTCGAAATATTCGTTCTGTAAATGTTAAAATGGAGAGAACCGAAGAAGAACCTGCGGTCTTGTTAAAGAAAAACAAAACATTAGAAGAAAAACTACGAAAGTTGCGTTTGATGATTGCTCATCTGCAAGGCTATGATAGAGACCGTGACGGTGATGGCGAACGTGGTGTTGACCCAGAAACAGGTTATATTCGTGACTTTGATGATGTTTTTATGGCAAATAATCTTTTTGATGATAATCTCGAAAGACAAGATTATGAACGTGCAATTGAATGAAAAAAATATTAACGCTCAGCTGTGCTGGGCGTTCTTTTACAATGATAGCCTTTCTACATCGTCTATTTTATCACAAGATACGGTGCAATGGCATTGCCTGCACCAATATATTGAATATTACAAACAGAAAGGTTTGATATTTTATGGCAAATCAATTATTTAATATGCTGGCTAATGGTTTGAGAAAAGCTGGGGTAAAACCCGCTCATGATACTTTGGCCATGGGATTTACGCGTCAGCAAATCTTTACTGGCAAGATGAAAAAGCCCCGCTTAATTTGGTATGACGCCAATACGCAAACATACTATGACCAGGGCGACTCTACTAAAATCAAAAAGTCTCAATATTCTAAAATCAACTCCTCTAATTTTAAAAAGGATAAGCCGATTAAGGATTTAGAATATTATATCCCCATTAACCAGGAAATTATCAACGAATCTGACAAACCCTTAGATTAAAAAGAAAGGAGGCCCCTTTTGGGTAAGCATATATGAGTAAGTGTGTATATTGTTTAAAAGAAATTGGTGACAAATATCAGGAGTGCCCATTTTGTGGCTTCCCTGTCTCAGTTCCATTTACTGTTAAAAACGTAAAACAGAAATGGAAACAAGATATGTATACAAAATCCTTCAAGGTGGAACCTTCCTTGGACGCAATGCATCGTGCTGAAAAAGCAGAACAAGAAGGTGGACAGCAGCAACAACGTGACCGTCAACAGCCACCTCAACGTCCCGCTCCACGCCCACCTCAGCAAAATCGCCCTGCTCCACAACAACCTTG
>JAEIGA010002967.1_pt1 | contig 26744 bp, 29 predicted proteins | sample 9270691 | NCBI WGS metagenome assembly JAEIGA01 (sample SAMN17057246, study PRJNA624740) | gut metagenome | biome: biome; isolation source: fecal sample | host: Bos grunniens | place: China: Xizang | collected 2019 | reverse complement strand
TACCAAATTTCTTATGAACATAGTGAGTACTATATCCATCCTCAAGTAGCGCCATGTAACGTAGGCGATCCAAATAGTTGTGTTTCTTATACATATAAAAAAACCCGAAAGTTTTTTGTCTAACTTTCGGGGTTCAGGTCAGACTTGAGGAACCTATTTTTTTAGAATATTGGGATGCATTATACTCAATAGCTACAGATCCTGTTTCAAATAACAGAACATATTATAACTATACAAAAAAAGCGCAGAGTGAAGACCTTCAAGAAGTACCTGTCGAAAAATTACTTCTTGCAGGTATCCTATCAGAAGATGAATTAATGCAGATTCAAAAGGAAACAGGAATAGAACCGTTCTTTACTAAAACACAAAACACACCTGATTATCTTTTAGGAGAATGGTATAGCTTGATTGAGATAAACGATTATTCCTCACTTTGCCTCAGGTACATAGCTGAAAAAAATCACATTTCATTTAAAGCTATCGTAGTAAGTACTATTGACGGTTCTTTACTTAGCGACGCCACTTTAAATGAAATTCAAGAAAGTACTATTTTCCACTTTATTTCGCCGGTCACGTTTGATGATTTTAAAAACAATTTATACGCAATATCTGCAAACCTTTTCGAAGGTTATAATAATTCCACATTAATACACATCAACAATTATTCAGAAGAAATAGTTAACGCAAGTATATATAATTTTGAACTTATGAATATATTGTATGAAATTGATATTAATTTAAACGATTTTGGTATTGATTTCTATAGAGTTGACATAGAATAAATATACCATGCTCAGAGCAGGGTATATTTATTCTAAATTAAAAGCCACATAATGGTGTGGTTTCCCCCTAACAGGGAAGGCTACAATAGCAACCTTGTAGTTAAAAACACAGTTTGGAGGATTCACACTAAGAGAATCTTATTGTGGTATTGTAGCATGGTTGGTAATGATCACCTCAAAATCAACCTTTTACGACAAAAGATGCAACGATAAAATGGCTATATTTGTGCCTCAACTAATCTCGGAATGGTTTTCCTAATTATAGCTTTTGTGGCAGTCATTGCTGCAGTTGTTTCTATTGCTGTGTACAATAGGAAGAAATCGACATTGCTTACTGTGGAAATTGCCGCAAAAAATCAGGAGGCTGAGACTGCCAATAATGAACTGACAGAACTGATCCATCCAAGGCATTTCTTTACAGAGATTGAAGAGGTGGCTTATAAGGAACGCTATGGACGGCTGTATCAGAAGATAACTACCTTATGCACAAATAAGCATTTCGCAGGATGCATAACTGACAAGAAGGCCATTCTTTCATTCAAGAACCAGTTCGAAAGGCTCCCTGAACTCAGAGACGATAACAACAGCGACTTCAAGGCTATCGAATACCTGAACGCTAATATCGAATCTGCTTATGCCAGAACACTCGAATACTTCCTTGACAAGGAATATTTGACCGAATCCCGAAGAGTTCAATACGAAGAGGACTCAAAGGACATAAATGTGGCATTGCTTGAAGCTGAGGCCCGAAAATTATTGGAGTACACCGAATATCCAAACAAATGCAAGACAGTCCTTACAGCCCACAAGTAAAGCGCAGATAGAAAGAATGAGAACAACCAGAGGTTCATTTCAAAGCAGTTGACCGAGCATTCATACTACTTCGACACTGTGCTGAGACATCCTCTGAACAATCAGCAGCGAGAGGCTGTTGTCACATTGGAAGACAATGTCCTGACAATCAGTTCTGCTGGAAGCGGCAAGACCTCAACAATTGAAGGCAAGGTTAAGTATCTCGTAGAAAAAAGAAGAGTGGATCCGAAGAGGATCCTGCTTATCACGTATACCAGGAAGGCATCTGAATCTCTTACCGAAAGACTTAATATCAAAGGACTTACATGTCTTACATTCCATAAGCTTGCCAGCAATATCATCGAATCAACAAGAGGTTTTAAGCCGACATTCTGCGAAGCGAACATTTTCCCTAAAATATATCAGGAACTTAAAAAGGATCATGACTTCCTTAATGCGATGAACACATATCTTCTTTCATTTCAATCACAGATGAAAGATGAATTTGAATACAAAGATGCCAAGACTTATTACGCTGACCGAAAGAAATATGGCATAATGGCTTCATTCCATGACATGGACGGCAATCCTATATTCACGAAGAGTGAACAGGAGAGAAAGATATGCAATTTCCTGTCGATGAATGGAATCTCATACCGATATGAAGAGCCTTACAGATTCGAGGAATATGAACCAGGCTACAGAGCGTACAAACCTGACTTCACAATCTATTTCAAGAAGGATGGCAAGGAACATCAGATTTATCTTGAACATTTCGGTATTGACAAGAACGGCAAGGTTCCTCAGTGGTTCGGAGATGGCAAGGAAGGAGGATGGGAAAAGGCAAATCACGACTACAATGAAGGTATCGTCTGGAAAAGAAATGTCCATCGCAAGTATAAGACAACACTCATTGAAACCACCAGTGCAGACTTTGCAGCCGGCAGGGCCTTTGATGTTTTACTGAAACAGTTGGAACAAAATGGAGTCACCATCAATCCATTATCAGCCAATGACATATACAAGTCTATCATAAACGACAACAGTAAGAGGGAGAAAGCGTTGATCGACATGATCTCTTCGTTCATTAACCTGATGAAAGCCAACTGCATACCGTCTCCGGAAATTCTCCTTCCTGAAAATTGCATCTTACCTGGCGACCAAAGAGACAAGTATATCATCGAAAAGATCATCACACCTTTCTTCATTAAATACCAGACTGCATTGGCTAAACGTGGAGAGATGGACTTCACTGATGCCATACTCAAAGCCAGGGACATATGCAATGAAGGCAACAGACCTGAATATGAATATATCCTTGTCGATGAGTTCCAGGACATATCCATTGATAGATATGAATTCCTGAAGTCACTGAGGACTCCAAAACCTTTGACAAGACTTTTCTGCGTAGGTGACGATTGGCAGTCGATATATCGATTTGCTGGCAGCAACATGGCTCTTTTCAAAGACTTCGAAAAGTTCTTCGGATATACCAGAGAATGCCGTATGGAAACGACTTTCCGTTTTGGCGAGCCACTGGCCTCCATGTCATCAGCTTTCGTCCTGAGGAATCCAGAACAAAAGGAAAAATCCGTCAAGCCATATACCGACAAGGCTAAAACGGAATTGAAGACTTTATACTACAACAGTCTTGAAGATCTTAGAAAGATGGTAGCAGGAGTATTATCATATATTCCAGAGGGTAGAAGCGTGTACATCCTTGGCAGGTATTCTTTCGATGCAGACGTACTCAAATCCGACACATTCAACGTCGCAATGAAGGGTACAAAGACATTCATCTACCACAACGGAAAAGAATATCCATACCTTACCGCTCACCAGTCAAAAGGTCTTGAGGCAGACTATGTTATCCTGCTCAACTGCAACTCAGGAGCATATGGATTCCCGTCAACGATCTCGGACGATCCAGTACTGTCAAGAGTCCTCAGCGAAAACGACCACTTTGAATTCGGTGAAGAAAGAAGGCTCTTCTACGTCGCCATCACACGAGGCAAACGCATGACCTATGTCCTCTACGACAAAAAGCACCCGTCAACTTTCGTGACAGAGATAGAGCCAGACCTGCCACTCGCTGAGAGATGCCCAGTCTGCCAAGCAGGAAGACGTACAATGGTACATAGCGGCATTGCAAAAAACGGCAGCAAATTCTACACTTACACCTGCTCGAACAGCTCAAGCGGATGTGATTACAGACAAACTATATTTGATAGGAGTGGCTTGTAGGTTACAGATACTCAGCAATACCATCCAGCAAAATCTCATCAGCCGGCAGCCATCTGACAGACCTCAATGTTTCAGAAGAAAGCCAGGTAGCAGCTTCATGCTCATTCAGATGCAATGATTCTGAGAGAAGTCTGGATATGAAACAATGCATGGTCAAATGGAAATTCGGATAATCCCATTCCACGGTTTGTAGAAGTTCTCCGACCTCAATTTCCGCATCTAATTCTTCACGGATTTCTCTCTTCAAAGCCTCCTTTGGCGATTCTCCGGCTTCAATTTTGCCACCTGGAAACTCCCACCATCCTTGGAATTCACCATATCCTCGCTGGGTGGCAAACACCTGTCCATCACGCAATATTATCGCTGCTACTACCTCTATAGTTTTCATTATGCAATCCATTTAAAATCATCCATCAGATAATCAGGAAGTTTCTGATCCATGTGGATATCATACAATATAGATCCGTTATTGGTAACTCCTTTTCGAGGATTGGTCAAGTTTCCAGTTCCTACGTATGTAAAAGGTAGAGTGATTCCATTCTCTGACTTAACCTTTCTGACAAATACATGAACATTCTTGGCATCTTTCTGTCTCTGTTCCTCAGCCTTGCCAATGTTTGCAATACTTTCCCATTGGAAGACGTCAGAAGAAAGGAATTTGTCCTTATAATTGAGTGGATCATCCTCTGCCCTATCTTTTTTCAATCCTGCAAACACATACATATTTCCTTCCTTGTAAAACGTTCCCTTCATAATATCTCCAGGATTGTTAAGTATCTTTAACTGAACCTGATCGACACGGTAGTCCTGCCACATAAGGAAACTGTCTTCGTTTTCACCTCTATAACGAGCCTTAAAATCTGTAATACCATAATTGATTAGATCGTTTATATACTCGACAAATTCCTTCTCAATCTCGCACGCAAGGCTAACGATATTTTCATCAATCAAGACTGCTTCATTTTCCATCAGGAAACGAAGAGCATGTTCCATCTGGTCATCCTCAAAGTTGGGAATTTCTGAAGCTAATATCGTCTTCAAGTAGTCTTTGGACTTATGGCCGCTCAATAACTGTTCAACTATTACATACTCATGACGACGCACCAAAGGCAAAAGATTGGATAGGTAATTAATAACCTTAATCTGTTGCTCGCTGAATAATGGCAATCCCTGCTCTTCAATTCCTTTCAGGAAGTTATAATAAGAGTCCGTCTTCTTGCCACCTATCTTAATCTTCATGAATTTCAACAAATTAGGAGCATAATCACTGTTAAGATAGTCTACATGTTTAGGATAGGAAGTCGTATTCAGATAGTTTTTGAAATTCATATAGTCTGACTTCATATATTTCAGACTATTGAAATTCTCGCCTTCAATATTTTCAAGAATCTGTTCCTTAGACAAATCGTCAATTTTAATCTCTACGCCATATTCATCCAAACCCAACGGTTTAAAATCGTTGAGGACCATAGACTTTAACAGTTTCTTCTCAAGAATGGAATTTCTTGACAGGCTTCCAAGGGCTAAAGCGATGTGAACACTTCTCTTATAGTTATTTCCTATAAAGTCCAATATAGTCACATAGTCCTTTCCAGGAAATTTACGCAAACCACGTCCCAATTGTTGAATGAATATCGTACTTGACTCAGTTGGACGTAGGAACAAAACCATATTGACTCCAGGAATGTCAACACCTTCATTAAGAATGTCAACGGCAAAAATTATCTCAAGATTTTTGGTTTCGCTTTGAAGATCATTAAAAGCCTTTATACGTTCACCCGTCTTATTCTTACCTGTAAGATATGCAGTATGATAGTATCCTTTCAGATTTTCTGCCATCATTCTGGCATGCTGAATATTCCTACAGAATGCCAAAGCCTTAAGTTTCTCCCCTGGTTTTCTGTGTTTTTCAATCTGCTGACGGATAAAGTCGCAATTGCCTGCATCTGACATCTGTGCAATCAAACGACGCTCAGAAGAGTCAGAAAGGCTATAATCCACCAGTTCATCACGAATACCATAATAATGGAAAGGTACAATCAAATCATTTATGATAGCATCCCTAAGCCTTAATTCAAATGGAATATTGTTGTCGAAAATTTCTACCACATCCTTATTATCCATTCGATTCTCAGTAGCTGTCAAGCCAAGAAGAAATTCCGGTTCAAAATAATCAATGATCTTCTTATATGTCTCAGCCACAGCATGATGACACTCGTCAATGATTATATAGTCGAACTCATCCTTCTTGAAGATATCCAATGACTTACACATTGAAACATTTGTTGCAAACAAGAAATCTGCTTCAGTTTCTTTTGCTTCACCTGTAAATTTACCGCAAGTCTTCTGTCCTGCGAAAACAGTCTCAAATGTTTCCAATGAACGGCTAAGGATCGACCCTTCATGAACAACATAAAGAAGTCTCTTTGGTCCAAAGTTTAGTGCATCAAAAGCAGCAAGGAAAGTCTTTCCTGAACCAGTCGCAGAAATCACCAATGACCTCTGAACGCCTAAGGCCCTATTTCTATTCAATTCCTTGAGAGCCTTACGCTGCATGTAGTTAGGAACTATATTATGGCCCGAAAGCTCATAGTCCATATCCCAACTTTCAATCGCATAACTAATCTTGCCACTATATATGCTTATACGCTCCGAATCAAGCTTATAAGTCTGGTTCCACAAATAGTCAAACTCTCTAAGAGAATTTATATAAACTTCACTATCTTTAGGACAGTTTACAACCAGATCCCATTCAATATTTCTGAGGAGAGCATAACGAGTAATGTTTGATGAGCCAATGATTATTTCAGCTCTTTCATCAAACTCAAAAATATACCCCTTAGTATGAAAGCCATTCGCTGAATATGTACGAATATCAAAGAAAGATTCATCGTCAAGATGACATTCAAAATTAGAAGATGACGAAGCCAGATTCATAAACCATCTAAGCGACTCAATATCTGTAAAATTCTGATATGTTGATGTTATAACCTTTCCTTTTGCGCCTCTTTCAACAGCGGCGACAATATCATTTTTTAAAAGATCAAGGCCAGCTTTCTTTATGAAGCTGACAGAAAAACTAAAAGCGTTACATTGGCGTAGATTCGATTGAATCGTAGCCAAAAACGTATCCTCAGTATAATTCGTGAGTATACTTGATTTCATCACAATATGTGTTAATGGGGTAAACTATCGAACAAATTTACTGAAAATTCGTTTAATCCGGTCCATTGAACTTTAATATTATAATTGGCGAACAATCATACTGTGCCTCACAATAGCACACCCATCCCCTATCTTTGCAAAAAATAAAGATAACCACATGAGAAAACAACCAACACAAACCGCACTCAATCTCGACAGGGCTAAGGGCTGCCTGGTCGGCGGGGCTGTCGGAGATGCTTTGGGCTATGCCATTGAATTTGACAAATGGCCATACATTCGTGAAAGGTATGGTGACAAGGGTATTAGGAGATATGAACTTGCATACAATGGCAAGGCATTGATTTCTGACGACACTCAGATGACGCTTTTTACTGCAAGCGGAATCTTGCTTGGAATGACGCGAGGCTGTACGCGCGGGGTCATGGGACGATTAGACATGTATTGCAAGTTCACCTATATTGACTGGCTCCATACGCAGGAGTGGGAGTCTCGCAGATCTGGTGAAAGATGTGATTCCTGGCTGATGGATGTACCTGAACTTTATGCCCGTCGTGCGCCTGGACTCACATGCCTTTCGGCATTGAAGGCAGTAGAAAGAAACGAGGAAGCGGTCAATGACAGTTGCGGATGTGGTGGAGTCATGCGTACTGCTCCATTGGCGATTCTGGACTATATCCACGGCTATGCAGATGGAGAATACAACTACTGTGACATGGTCGCAGCAGAGACTGCTCGTATCACCCACAAGCATCCTCTGGGATTCATCCCTGCTGCAGTCCTGAATGACATCCTTATGCAGATATTTGACGGAGAGTATGAGAGAAATTCGGATCTTGTCAGCATCGTAAGAACTGCGTCTGAAAGACTTCCAGAAATCGTTTCAGAGAGTGACGGCAACAAAACATATGGGGAACTCTGGCCAGAACATGTACGAAGGATGCAGGAGATCATTGAACAGGCTCTCACGTTAGCCAAGTCTGACCTTAGCGACGTTGTTGCTTTGGAGACAATCGGAGGAGGATGGACAGGACATGAAGCCCTTGCTATAGCCATATTCAGCTCCGCAAGACATTGCAACAGTTTTGAGGATGCAATATGTTCTTCCGTCAATCATTCAGGCGACAGCGACTCAACCGGCGCAATCTGCGGCAACATCATGGGTGCCCTGCTCGGCAGAAACGCGATTCCAGAGCACTACACAGCCAACCTCGAACTTCTCGATGTAATTGAAGAGATCGCCACAGACCTATTCACCGGCTGCACGATCGAATACAACAACGAAAACAGAGAGGAAGAAAGGCGTTGGGAGAGCAAGTACTGCTATTTTGTTCGAGTACCTAGAGGAATTTAATTGTCACTAGCACATGAACATACCCCACTTCAAATCCCTGCACGCCAAACAGCCGGGAACCATCTCATTGGATAAAGTCGTAGACCTGATCAAGAATGATACGGGAATCAAGGGACAGACCCTGAAAGCACGTAAATGCTATGGCAAAGGAGAGAAACTGCAGGGAGATTACGTCAAGAAGAATCTTCTTCCGGCATTTGCCCCATGTGCAATTCTCGACGGAGGAAAGTCAAAAGATCACATAATTGACTTGACAGGCATCTGCTTCCTTGACATTGACCATATCACCGGAGAAGAGGCAAAATATTCCCTGGAAATGCTTGCAAGCGATCCTCATATCTTGTTGGCATGCATATCGGTTTCAGGAAAAGGAATCCATCTGTTAGTACGTTACACCGTTGATTTTGGCGCAGGTAACTTGGTCTTCATTTCAACTCCGGCCCGACTGCGCAAACTGTACAGAAAAGTATTCTTGACCCTAGCAGCCGCATATACAGAGAAACTTGGCATTCAGGTAGACATGTCCGGAACAAACGCCGATCGTCTTTGCCTCATTTCGCATGATCCCTCGATATACTACAACCCTGATTGCATTCCGTTAGAGGTAAAAATGACATAGGCACCCTTACGGATGCCTACGGTAGCAGTTTTGGTGACTCGGATTGCCCTCTTATCTGTCTTGCATATGTAATAATTTTTAACCCTTTTCACAACCAGGAACACTTTTTGCCAACAAAAGTTGACAACATAAAATATTTTGCATATTTTTGTAAACCTAATAAAAACCTAGGTTATGAATAGTCTTAACGAAATATTTGGCGAGCGATTGAGGAGAGCGAGGATAATGCGAAATCTCTCAATGGATGGCCTTTGCGAAAAAATCGGGAAAGCGGTTTCCAAACAAGCTATATCGAAATATGAAAAGGGAGAAAGCCTACCGGGTTCACATATCCTGATTCTATTGTCGCAGGCTCTTGAGGTGAAGCCTGATTACTTCTTCAGAGAGTCCAATTTCGCAATTAGCAATATTGAGTTCCGAAAGAAGGCAAAGATGGGAGCAAAGCAGGTGGAAGCCATAAAGGAACAGATCCGAGACGTTGTTGAAAGATATCTTGAGATTGAGGAAATCTGGAACTACACCCCTTCCTTTTCAAACCCAGTAAAGGAAATGTCAGTATCATCAGAGGAAGATGTCTATGCAGTTGTCAAGAAGGTGAAAGAGGCATGGAATGTCGGCGAAGATGGAATACTCAGCATAACCGAACTTCTTGAATCCAAAAATGTCAAGATTGTAGAGATCACTGCAGACAGTTCTTTTGACGGACTGAGCGGTTATGTGAACAATGACGAGAACATGCCATTTGTCGTACTCAACAAGGCATTTGACGTTGAAAGGCTTCGCTTTACCGGCCTGCATGAACTTGGACATCTCGTCATGAATATGTCTGATGAGATAGACAAAAAGGAGAAGGAAAAGCTCTGTAATCTGTTTGCCAGTGAAATGTTGATCTCCAGCGATACCTTCTATGATTACATAGGAAAGAGCCGCAGCGACATTTCCATGAGGGAACTGAAAGCACTTCAGGCAGCATTCGGAATTTCAGTCGACGCCCTGATGTTCAAGGCAAAGACTCTTGCAGTCATCAGTGAGTCTAAGCACACCTCATTCTGCATCAGAAAGAACAAAAGCCAGGCATTCAAGAAAGCCGTGGAAGAATCAATCTATAGAGGAACTGAGGAGTCGAATCGCTTTGACCGTCTTGTATACAAAGCACTTGCAAGCGATATGATTTCTTTTTCCAAAGCAGCTGTGCTGCTTAACGAACCATTAGAGGATGTAAAGGATAAATTGGAGTTGGTATAATGGAAATAATAGTAAACGATACGAATATTTTCATTGACTTGTATTCCTGTAATCTTCTAGACGATTTCTTTAAGCTTCCTTATAATGTCCACACAACGGACTTTGTAATAAGCGAATTGAAACAGGCTGAACAGCAAAAAGCCGTCACCGAATTTTGCAATAGTGGAAAACTGACGGTAAAATCTTTCAATCCATACGAAATAGCTTCCATATGGAAGTATTTCAGAAAGGCGAATAAGGTTTGCAACATATCTATTGAAGACTGCTCTGTCCTGACATATACAAAATCGTTGGAGAAGGCTAGATTACTGACAGGAGACAAGACATTGAGAACGAGGGCTGAGGGAGAAGGAATTGTGGTATCTGGAGTATTGTTTATATTTGACGAACTCGTAAAACACGAAATCATCACTCAGAAGGAAGCTAGTACATACCTCAAGATACTGGTTGAGAAGAATGTCAGACTTCCTAAAGATGAAATTGAGAAAAGAATTATACTATGGGAGCAACAATCAAAGTAGTAGCCGCCATAATAATAAAAGACAACCAAGTGTTCGCGACCCAGCGTGGGTATGGCGAATGGAAGGGATGGTGGGAGTTTCCTGGCGGTAAGATCGAGGCTGGAGAATGTCCGCAGGAGGCTTTGAAGCGTGAGATTCGGGAGGAACTGGATGCTGAGATTGAGGTCGGTGAACTGCTGGATACCGTGGAATGGGACTACCCTACTTTCCATCTTACGATGCATTGCTATGTATGTTCACTTGTGTCTGAGGGGATGCACCTTAATGAGCATGAATCGGCTGCATGGCTGACACATGATACGCTTGATTCGGTGAAGTGGCTTCCGGCGGATCTTATTCTATTAGACAAGATCGCTCAGAGGTTGTAGAGACTGCTTTCGGGAGGGATAGGTATAAAAAAAATGAGCTGCGTCACTCACGTGAGGCACCTCATCTAACCACATAATTAATAACACTAAAACTAATAACCGAGTGCAAATGTACGCACTTTCGCGAGACTCGCAATAGATTGAGTGTTAATAAAATGTTACAATGTCTGAGTGCATCCTCATTTAAGAAATTTAATGACCCTGCACGGATTGCCGACGGCGACCACATCGGACGGGATGTCCTTTGTTACGACCGAACCTGCTCCGATGGTCACATTGTCACCGATGGTTACCCCAGGTAGTATGGTGACACTTCCTCCGATCCACACATTGTGGCCGATGGTCACGGGTTCAGCCCATTCCCTGCGGCTGTTCCTTTCGATCGGGTCAGTGCTGTGACATGCTGTGTATATGCTGACGTTAGGTCCGATAAAGCAGTCGTCTCCTATCGTGACCTTGGCTTCGTCGAGGACTGTGAAATGGAAATTGGCAAAGAAGCGCTTGCCGACGCTGATCTGCTTGCCGTAGTCGCAATAGAACGGTTGGTTGATGATGATTTCCTCGTCTCCGATGGCGCCGAGGAGGCCTTTCAGAAGTTCCAGTCTACCGGCGTTGTCTGACGGAGACATTGCATTGTATTCATGTACGATTTCCTTTACGGCATTGAGTTCCTCCAGCAGTTCCCTATCTACTGCAGAGTACTCCATTCCGGACAACATTTTTTCCTTCTCAGTCATAATTTGTGAATTTAATCTTCGAGCTGATCATTCGATTGCTAAGTTAGCAATGGGTATAAAAAAAATGAGCTGCGTCACTCACGTGAGGCATCTCATCTAACCACATAATTAATAACACTAAAACTAATAACCGAATGCAAAGGTACGCACTTTCGCGAGACCCGCAATAGTTTGTGTGTTAATAAAATGTTACGTTTTATCTCAAGGCTGGCAAGCAGCTTTTTTTCGCAACCATCGGCAACGCGCCGCACTCACAATTAATTCATTACCAGCATATTACAAAATCAGCACTTTACCGGTACCCCTCCACATAGGGGGTACCGGCGCCAGTTAAACTAACATACACCACTGATTTTCAACAACTTACACAAAACCAGACGCCCCGGTAGATGCAGAAAAACGCTCCACAGAATCATCCGCCCCCGACTGCAACTCTTTCTTTGGCGCAGAAATATAGCATCCGATCCAAGTTCAACGAAGTTTACAAGGCTTGTGTACCTGAAATGTTCCAAAAAATTTTCTAAATTTGAATCCGATAAAACCCCAAACCTAAACCAACATACTGAACCATCATGAGAATCGCGATTTACGGTGCCGGCTCGTTGGGCACAATCCTCGGAGCATATATCAGCAAGGCAGGTACGCCTATCGAACTCATAAACAGGAACAAGGCCCACGTGGAGGCCCTCCAGGCCAATGGAGCAAGGGTAACCGGAACAGTGGAGTTCACCCAGCCGGTGACCGTCTATACCCCGTCGGAGATGTCCGGAAAGTATGACATCATCTTCCTTATGACCAAGCAGCAGAACAATGCCGAGGTTGTACCGTTCCTTAACGGATTCCTCGCCGAGGACGGAGTCCTTGTGACCTTCCAGAACGGTCTTCCTGAGGTGCAGATCGCTAAGGTGGTCGGCCAGGAGCGTCTGCTCGGATGTACGGTTGCATGGGGTGCGACAATGGTTGTGCCGGGGGTATGCGAACTGACAAGTGCCCCTGACGCACTTTCGTTCTCACTCGGTTCGATTTCTGAAGTCCGCTCGAAGCATTTCGACAAGGTAAAGGAAGTGCTCGAACTCATGGGCACAGTCGAGGTGAAGGATAATTTCATCGGCACACGATGGAGCAAACTGCTCATCAACGCTGCGTTCTCGGGAATGAGCGCTGTGCTTGGATGTACATTCGGAGAGGCAGCAGGCCCACGCGATTCGCGCCGCATCGTCCAGCAGCTCATCAAGGAGTGCATCGACGTATGTCGTGCTGGCGGAATCCGCATCGAGCCTGTCCAGGGCAAGGACATCGTGAAACTCCTCGACTACAGCAACCCTATCAAGCGCGCAATCTCATTCTTCATAATCCCGATCGCCATCCGCAAGCACGCCCGACTGAAGGCCAGCATGCTCCAGGACCTTGAGAAGGGCAAGCTTACAGAGGTAGATGCAATCAACGGCGCAGTCTCCGAATTCGGCCGCATGGTCGGCTGCCCTACCCCGGCAAACGACAAGGTTGTGGAGATCATCCACCGCATCGAAAAGGGCGAACTCAAGCCTGAGGCGGCAAACCTGAAAATGTTCATATGAATCAATTCCTACCCCACAGCATAGACGAAGACAACTCTTATGAGAGCAGTCTGCTCGGCGACGTAAAGGCGGGCTTTCCCTCTCCGGCGGAGAATGTCCATGAGAAACTGGACCTTATCAGGCTTCTGGTAAGGCACAGGGCTTCCACCTTCTTCTTCAGGGTGGACGGCGTCTCGATGGTCGACACCGGAATGGACGAGGGCGACATCATAATCGTGGACCGTTCCATCGATCCGTACAACGGCTGCAAGGCTGTCTGCTACATCGACGGCGAATACACGGTCAAGAGGGTCGAAATCGGCGAGAATTCCGCACGCCTGATGCCTGCGAACGAGCATAACAGCACATACAAGCCAATAGACATCACCCCGGACAACAATTTCATGATCTGGGGCATCGTCACATGGGTAATCAAGAAGATGTAGCCCATGTTTGCGCTGGCAGATTGCAACAATTTCTTCGCTTCCTGCGAGAGGGTCTTCAGACCTGACCTGCAGGGAAAGCCCGTCATCGTGCTATCCAGCAATGACGGTTGTGCAATCGCGCGCAGCAATGAAGCCAAGGCACTCGGAATCAAGATGGGAGCGCCGTTCTTCAAGATAAGGGATCTGGTCGAAAAGCATGGAGTCGCAGTATTTTCCGGCAACATGGCGCTGTACGGAAACATGTCCCAGAGGGTCAGATGGGTCCTGGAAGAGTTCGCGCCGGCCGTCGAGGTCTATTCCATCGATGAAGCATTTCTTGACCTGCGAGGCATCAGCAACATCGATTTCGACGCATACGCAAAGGAGATTTCAGCAAGATGCTGGAAGATGACTTCCATTCCGGTTTCAGTTGGAATCGCGCCCACCAAGACGCTTGCGAAGATCGCTTCCAAGCTCTGCAAACAGTATCCGAAACTCCGTGGCGGATGCTATATGCACAGACCTCAGGACATTGAGAAGGTACTCAGGAAATATCCCATCGAGGATGTCTGGGGCATAGGACGCAAGTCTGCCGCCAAGCTGCAGGCAAGATATGTCAAGACGGCATACGACTTCACCCAGATGCCCGAGGCTGCTGTCCAGAAGATGATGGGAATCACAGGCGTGAGGACATGGAAGGAACTGCAGGGAGTGCCGTGCATCGAGTTCGAGGACGGGTTCGAGGCCAAGCAGTCCATCTGCGTGTCACGCAGTTTCTCGTCGGAGATTTATGATGTCCGAGAACTCCAGGAACAGATCGCAAACTTCGCTTCGACCATGGCCGAGAAACTCCGCAAGCAGGGTTCGGTAGCCAGAGAGATTGCCGTATTTGCATATACCAACCGCTTCAAGGAAAACCTGCCCCAGACCCACTCCAGCACATTGATTTCCTTCCCTACTCCGACCTCGGAACAGAGGACGATCGTGGCAAAGACCGTGGCGGCGACGCTGGAACTATTCAAGAACGATTACGGCTATAAGAAGGCAGGAGTGATCGCAACCGGCATCATGAACGAATCCGACATTGTCCAGTCCCTCTTCGACAACAATGAAGCCAGCGAAAAGGAACATCGCATAACCACGGCCCTGGATGCCATCAACCGCACCTACGGCGACGGCACCCTGAAACTCGCCGTACAAGGCAGCGGCCGGATCAAGACCACCAGCGAAAAGCAGTCACCCCACTACACTACCCGTTGGTCAGACCTCCCCACCGTCTCGGTGAAATAGGGATGCAAATCGCAAGATTTGATTATCTTTGCAAGGAATCATTAACCACAACTATGAAAGTCATTATATTGAACGGTAGCCCTAAGGCTAAAGGAAACACAGCGACAGCGCTTCGCGAAGTGGAAAAGGTACTCAATCAGCAGGGAATCGAAACGGAGTTCATCCATGTCGGCAACAAGGACATCCGCGGATGCATCGCCTGCAACGGATGTTGGAAGAGTGGAATATGTGCGTTTGACGACATCGTGAACGAGATTTCGTCAAAGATGAAGGAGGCAGACGGTCTTCTCGTAGGCTCTCCTGTATATTTCGCATCACCTAACGGTACATTGCTGGCTCTCCTCGACAGACTCTTCTACTCCAACCTCCACACTGACTGGACAATGAAGGTAGGAGCATCTGTAAGCATCGCACGCCGTGCGGGTACGACCACAACGATGGACGCCCTCAACAAGTACTTCCTCAAGACCAACATGCCTGTGGTTCCTTCTCACTACTGGAGCATCGCCCATGGTACATCTCCTGACGAGGTGATCCAGGATGTTGAAGGTATGCAGACCATGCGTCAGCTGGGCCTCAACATGGCTTTCATGATCAAGTCCATCCGTCTCGGCCTCGAGCAGCTTGGCTCACCGAAACTTCAGGAGAAGATCACAGAGACCCACTATATCAGATAATTACCTTTACCGACATGAGCAATACAAAGATCATCATACTGGACTTCGACGGCACATTGGGTGACACGGCTTCAGTCATCGTCCAGACAACACAAGCTACCATCAAGGAACTCGGCCTCCCGGCCCGCACAGATGAGCAGTGCGCCGCAATGATAGGTCTGAGACTGGTGGAAATCCCGCCGGTACTGTTCCCTGAGTGCGAAGTGGATGGAGATCTTTATGCTGAAACCTACCGCAGACTCTTCAAGGTATTCAATACAGAGGGTGCGGTAACCCTTTATCCGAATGTGATGGAGACAATTCTCGAACTGCACAGACGCGGCATCATCCTGACAATTGCCAGCAGCAGAAGCCGCTCATCCTTAGCGGATTACATCGAGAATCTCGGACTATCCGAAATCATCACCTACTACCTCGGAGCGGCGGACGTGACAGAAGGCAAGCCTGCACCGGAAGCAGTCAACAGGACCCTTAAGCATTTCGGGCTGAAGCCGGAAGATGCAGTCGTGGTCGGTGACACGGTATTTGACATCCATATGGGCAAAAACGCCGGCACGAGATCATGCGGCGTGACATACGGAAACGGCAGCAGGGAAAGCCTTGCCGACGCTACTTGGCTGATCGACGATTTCGCTCAGCTGCTGAATCTTGTTTAGGAATCATTCAGGCCAGACAAAGCGGTAGTTGATGGATTCACCTCCATCAACTACTATGCTTTGGCCTGTACAGAATCTGTTTTCTACAGTAAGGAAATAAGCCCAGTCGGCAATCTCCTGAGGAGTCGCCCATCTCTTCAGAGGGGTCTGCTCCATGATTTCTCCCCATAATACCGGGTCATTCACTACGCAGTCATTCAGTGGGGTAAGCACTCCGCCAGGATCCAGGCTGTTGCATGTGGCACCATACTGCGCCACTCTCAGTGCGACATTCTTCGTATAGGCGATGATTCCGCCCTTGCTTGCACAATATTCCGGGAATTCGGAACCCGTATGTCCGCTTGCCGAGCCTATGTTAAGGACAGATTTGATTCCGGGACGGACTCCATACTTCTCCGTAACCTTGATCAAGGCCTTGAGATTGATGTCGATATCCGCCTCATTCTGGGTTCCTGCATTATTTACAAGTACCTCTACACCAGACACTTCGGGCAATTCACCCCTTACATCGCACACAATATGCAAATATCGGGCATCGACAATTGATGACACGCATCTGTCGATGCCGACAACATCATGTCCCCTTGAAAGGAAGAGTTCTGCAATGGCAAGTCCGATTCCTTGGGAAGTTCCGGTTACAAGGACTTTCATAGTCTGCTACTTGACGTTTGCAAGAATCTGGTCACAGATGCTCTGCATACCCTTTATCGAAGGGTGTCCGTTCTGCTTCTCAATGTCATAGAGCTCGATAAGCTGAACGTCATAATGCTTGCAGACCTCTCTGAATGATTCGTTTATCTCCTCGCGGAGTTCAGAATTGAGAAGTGAGATGATCTGTGCTGAAGGATACTTCTTCTGAAGCATGTCGAGAAGGCACGCAAGAGCAGGTCTGAAAGACTTGCAGTCCTCCTTTGTCCAGTCTGAATACTGATACTCTCCAACCGGAGCACCGGCCCATGCGTCATTTGTACCGCCGAAGACAAAGATTATGTCAGGATTTCCGAGCATGTCAACACGCGAAATGAAAGAAGACGCAGACGAGTCCATTCTTCCGTATCCGGTACCGCAGATGGTGGTACCGCCCCATGAATTGTTCGCTTCAAGTTCATAACCTGTCGCCTTAAGATAAAGGCTCCACCACATCTGCTCTATTTCAGTAGCATCATTCCTGTCATTAGGATAGAACGGTGCATATCCCTCAGGATTGGCTCCCTGATAAGTGGAATATGAGTCTCCGAGGATGGATACCTTCTTTGTCTGTGCCGACGCAGCGGCTGCAATGCTCAAAGCGAGCATAAGGGCGAAAATCTTCTTCATAAGTATTCTTGTTTAATAAAACTGATGCAATTAAGATTACAATGAGCTATCTTATCTTACGTCGAGAAGGGTAATGTCGAATATCAGGGTCGAGAATGCCTTGATCGGACCTGCCGGACGGGAACCGTAGCCGAGGTTGTAAGGAATTACGATCTCCCAGCGGGAACCGGCCGGCATTTCGCGCATGGCTGTGATCCATCCGGTGATGAGTTCGTTGAGACGGAAGGTTGCAGGACGGCCCTTCTGGGTCTGGTCGAAGACCTTGCCGTTGATGAGCTTGCCCACGTAATGGACTGTAACAAAACTTTTAGGGGATGGCTTGGGACCGTTTCCCTTTACGAGTTCCCTGTACATTACTCCGTTGAACATGATCTTCACACCCGGTTTCTGGGCGTATTCCTGCAGGTATTCCTGATTTCTGAGCTTATATGAATTGTCAATCTGCGGCATATGCTTCAAATTTCCGCAAATATATAAAAAATACGCGCAAGAGGTTTGAATTCTGCACATTTTGGTTAATTTTGTAATAATAAAATAAACAACCACAAATAAAATGAAAAAGTTATTTCTGACGCTCGTTGCAGCGGTTACAATGGGAAGCATGGCGCTTTCTGCTCAGACAGTCAACGCACTTGACAATGGCCAGTACAGCATCAAGGTAGGAGACGTCACTCTTACAGTGGATGCAAACCGTGGAGGTAAGGTTATTTCCTACACTTATCAGGACAAGGAAGTCCTCTCGAAGACACGTATGCCGAACTCATTCGGCAGCACATTCTGGACAAGCCCGCAGTCAGAGTGGAACTGGCCGCCAGTAGCAGAGTACGACACAAAGCCGTTCAAGGCTGAGGTAAAGGACGGAGCACTTGTACTCAAGGGTGACAAGTCACGCTTCGGATACCATATCGAGAAGGTATTCAAGGCTGATGCAAAGGACAACTCAATTGCCATTACATATACTATCGTAAACGAGTCTGGCGAAACACGTAAGGTGGCTCCATGGGAGATCTCACGCGTACCTAACGGTGGCGTTGTATTCTTCGAGGCTAAGGAGGCTACTCCAGCAAACAACATGAAGGGCCTTCCTTTCGTATATGAGAACGGCGCTGCATGGTATGTTATGGATGAGGACAAGGAGAACAGAAAGATCAATGCTGACGGTAAGGGTTGGCTCGCATTCTGCGACAACGGTCTCATGTTCGTAAAGAAGTTTGAGGACCTCGCTCCTTCACAGCCTGCACCGGCAGAGGCTGAAATCCAGCTCTATGCAAACCCAGGCAAGACTTTCGTAGAGATCGAAGAGCAGGGTGCATACACTACTCTCAAGGACGGTGAGAAGGTAGACTGGACAGTACGTTGGTACCTTGTTCCTAACGACCTTCCTGCAGAGCCATCTAAGGCACTTCTCAAGAAAGCAAAGAAAATCGTTAAATAACTTCAGATGAATAACATCAGCCTGAAGCAGGTATATTGGGGCGGTGTCACCGTCCAGGTGCCTGAAATCTGGGATGTCGATACAGAAGAACTTGTTGAAGCCGATGGCGGAAAGTCTTTCTGTATCGGCATTTCGGCTTGTGGAAACGATGTCAGAAGCATCGACATCAGCTATGGACCGCTTCCGGAGGGCTCGAGCGCCTATGCGGAAGCATGCGGTACATATGAGGAAGTTGTCGATGAAGAGGCATTGAACACCAATGACGAGCCTATCCTCACCTTTGACTTCAAAGGCAAGGAGGCATGTGGATTCAGCCTCACGACAGACAGCGGACTCCCTTGCTTCTTCTTCTGTGTTGAGAATCAGTCAAACCTCTTGACTGTTCTTATGTGTGCTTCCGGAAACGAGGAACTTCAGGACATGCTGGAGTACCTTGAAGAGTATCTGGAAGTAAAGTAATAACCCCGTAAACTATAGAAAAATGTTCAAGGTTGGTATTATCGGCGCAGGTTGGATTGCCGACAAGATGGCGGAAGCCCTCGCACCTCTGAATGATTATTGTGTATATGCCATTGCATCCAGGTCGCTCGAGAAGGCCGAGGCCTTTGCAAGGACATGGAACGTTCCGAAGGCATACGGAAGCTACGAGGAAATGGTGGCGGACGAGGATGTTGACCTCGTATATATCGCAACTCCGCATTCGCACCACTTCCCGCACACCATGCTGGCTCTCGAGCACGGAAAGCCGGTTCTCGTGGAGAAGGCGTTCACTGCCAATGCTCCCGAGGCTGAGATCCTTCTGAAGACGGCAAAGGAAAAAGGCGTCTTCATCACTGAGGCCATCTGGACAAGGTACATGCCTCTGTCCCACAAGGTAAAGGAAATCATGGAAAGCGGAGTAATCGGCGAGCCAAGGCTCCTTACCGCTACACTCTGCTACATGATGGAGTTCAAGGAAAGGATACTTCGTCCGGATCTCTGCGGCGGAGCGCTTCTCGATCTCGGAGTCTATGCATTGAACTTTGCAAGGATGTACTTCGGTACTGACATCACCAAGACTGTCAGCAACGTCCAGCTCGGAGAGACAGGAATGGATATGCAGGAGTGCATCTCTCTCTGCTTCAAGGACGGAAAGATGGCGAACCTCCAGGCCGGATGCCTCACACTGAACGACCGTCAGGGCATCATCAATGGTACCGAGGGATATATCAGGGTGGACAACATCAACTGTCCTGAGGTGATCGAAGTATACAGGAACTATGAACTCGTGGAGAGATATACCAAGCCTGAGGGAATGGTAAACGGCTATGAGTATCAGGTATATGAGTGCCGCAGATGCATTGAGGCAGGACTTCTAGAGTCCCCTATGATGCCGCATGAGGAGACCCTCAGCATCATGAAGCAGATGGACGACCTCAGAAAGGAATGGGGCGTCAAGTACCCTATGGATAAGGAATAACTAACTTAATAAACTATATAAAACATGAATAATTTCGTATACGACATTCCTACCAAAGTATATTTTGGTAAGGATCAGCTGTCCAATCTTGGACCGGAACTCAAGAAATTCGGTAACCGCGTACTTCTTACATACGGTGGTGGCTCAATCAAGCGCATGGGCCTCTACGACAAGGTAGTTGAAGAGATCAGGAAGGCTGGCCTCGAGCTTTTCGAACTTTCAGGCATCGAGCCTAACCCAAGAATCGGTTCTGTTCGCGAGGGCGTAAGAATCTGCAAGACAGAGAACATCGACGTAGTTCTCGCAGTCGGTGGCGGTTCTACACTCGACGCAGCGAAGTTCATGTGTGCAGGTGCGCACGTGGATCACGATCCATGGGAGTTCTTCGGAGCAAATGCAAAGCCTATCGAGACTGCAGTTCCTCTCGTGACTATCCTTACACTCTCTGCAACTGGTTCAGAGATGGATACCGCAGGTGTGATCAGCAACCCTGAGACTGAGGACAAGCTCGGCCGTCTCGCAGGTCCTATCCGTCCAAGAGTTTCATTCCTCGACCCTACCCTCACCTACTCTGTAAACGCCTACCAGACAGCTTGCGGTTCAGCGGACATCCTCTCACACCTTATGGAGGTTTACTTCGACACTGACAAGGGCATGGACATGATCGACGGTTTCATGGAGGGTATGCTCAGGGCAGTCATCAAGTACGCTCCTGTAGCAGTTGCCGAGCCTGAGAACTACGAGGCAAGAGCAAACCTCATGTGGGCATCTTCATGGGCAATCAACGGCTTCATCGCATGCGGCAAGCAGAACGACTGGAGCTGTCACCCGATGGAGCATGAGCTTTCTGCAACATACGACATCACACACGGTCTCGGCCTCGCAATCCTTACTCCAAGATGGCTTGAGTATTGCCTTGATGAGTCAAGATTGTGGAGATACGTTCAGTTCGGTGTAAACGTATTCGGCATCGACTCTACACTCGAGCCGATGGAAATCGCAAAGGAGAGCATCAAGCGTCTTTCTGACTTCTTCTTCGTTGACCTCGGCCTCAAGAGCAACTTCACTGAGATTGGAATCAAGAAGGAAGACTTTGCGATGATGGCTGCAAAAGCTTGCCGTGATGGTAACATCAACGGCTTCAAGACTCTCTCTGCAGCTGACGTAGAGAAGATCTACGAGATGTGCCTCTAAGAGATGAAAAGACTGATAATCACTATATTGGCATCTGCTGTAATGTATTTTACAGCAGATGCTCAGTCTAATCTGAAGAAGGTTTACGACGAAAGCGTGGACCAGATGGTTCAGATTGACAAGGCGATAGCCAAGGCGGAAAAGGAAGGTAAGTTCGTGATCTGCCAGGTCGGCGGCAACTGGTGTCGCTGGTGTCTGATGTTCGCTGACTTCATGTCGAACGACAGCGAAATCATGGAGGTTGTGGACAGGAACTTCGTCTTTATTCATGTAAACTACAATCCTCGCGAGAGGGCTGACCAGAAGGCTGAGGCAATGCTGAAGCGTCTCGGCAATCCGGGAAGGTTCGGCTACCCTGTATTCGTGGTCCTTGATGAGGATGGAAAGGTAATACACACTCAGGATTCAAGTTTCCTCGAGGAAGGCAACGGCTACAACAAGACAAAGGTCATGCGTTTCTTCAGCAACTGGACTCCGGAAGCAGTACGCAAGTAAGGAATCAATATGTTCAAAGGTAAGACAGCCATTGTTACCGGCGGTGCACAGGGCATCGGAAAGTGCATAGCCGATGAGTTCAGGAAGGCAGGGGCCGAGGTATATGTCATTGACATTCAGGATGGTCCGCATTATGTCGGAGACATTTCCCGAAAGGAAGTCCTGGAGGCCTTCGCAGCTTATGTACTTGAAAGACACGAGAAGGTGGATTTCATCGTGAACAATGCCCTGCCGATAATGAAGGGTATCGATGATTGTTCATACGAAGAGTTCGAGTATGCCCTCAAGGTCGGAGTGACGGCTCCGTTCTACCTTGTGAAACTATTCGCAGCTCATCTCGCACCGGGTGCATCGATCGTCAACCTTTCGTCGTCCCGCGACCGCATGAGCCAGCCTCAGAGCGAGAGCTATACTGCTGCAAAAGGTGGAATCGCCGCACTTACGCATGGACTCGCAGTCAGTCTTGCCGGAAAGGCAAGGGTGAATTCCATTTCGCCAGGCTGGATCGACACCGCATATACGGTCTATGAGGGTCCGGATGCATACCAGCAGCCTGCAGGAAGGGTCGGCAATCCTATGGACATTGCGAACATGGTTATGTTCCTTTGTTCGGACAAGGCTGGATTCATCACAGGCGAGAACATCTGTATTGACGGCGGAATGACACGTCAGATGATCTACCACGGAGACAACGGTTGGAAACTCGAACAGGAATGAAGAAATTTTTCAGGAAATACATCGTCGATGCCCTGAGCCACATGGCAATGGGTCTGTTCTGTTCGCTGATCCTCGGACTCATCATCGGACAGATTGCGAAGATTCCGGGCCTGGAGTTTCTTGAATTCATTGCTAAGGCCCTGTCTTCGTCTTCTCCACTTGTGGGCGCATGCATCGGCCTTGCAATAGGCTATGGAATGAAATATGCCCCTCTGGTAATGATTTCTTCTGCAATCACGGGTGCATTGGGTTACGAGTTCGGAGGTCCGGTCGGAGCTTATCTGGCTGTGATCCTCGGTGGTGAAATCGGGATGCTTATCTCGAAGAAGACTCCGGTGGACATCATCCTGACACCTCTTGTCACCATCATCTGCGGAGGATTGTTCGCAAGATACTGCTGCTCCCCCATCAATGATTTCATGCTTTACCTGGGTTCGGTCATCAACAGCGCCACAGCTTTGAGTCCGTTCCTCATGGGAATCACTGTAGCAGTCCTCGTCGGCTGTGCCCTGACTCTCCCGATCAGTTCCGTTGCAATCTGCGTGATGCTCGGAATCGACGGTCTTGCAGCGGGAGCCGCGACTGCCGGATGCTGCGCTCAGATGATAGGATTTGCAGTCATAAGCTTCAAGGACAACGGCATCGGAGGCCTTCTCTCGCAGGGAGTCGGCACATCCATGCTTCAGATCGGCAACATCGCCAAAAAGCCGATCATCTGGCTTGCACCTACCCTTACTTCCGCAATCCTCGGACCGGTATCTACTGTCCTTCTTAAGATGACAAATAACGCCTTGGGTGCCGGAATGGGAACAGCAGGTCTAGTAGGTCCATTGGCTACATTCGCCCACATGTCGGAGGCTGGTGCAGCAGCAGGACCATTGACAATCAAGATCCTATGCCTATACTTCATTGCTCCCGCAGTGATTTCACTTACTATACACGGAGTCATGGTAAAGGCTGGTCTGGTAAAGCCAGGAGATATGAAGTTGAATCAATAAACAGATTTGAAAATGATAATCAAACTTGACGAATTAGCAGTAAGTACACTCCCGGCCTTCAAAGGCGGCGACAAGGAGTTCCGTGCAAACATGTTCTTCGACGGTAAGAACCGTATGTTCAAGGGATGTCTTATCCCGGGCGCTTCAATCGGCGTCCACACCCATGACGACAGTTGCGAGACCATCTTCATCCTCAGCGGAAAGGGTACCATCCTCGAGATCGAGGACGGAGTGGAAACCCTTAAGGAAGTAGTCCCAGGCGACTGCCTCTTCTGCGACAAAGGCCAGACCCACAGCCTCCGCAACACATCCCCAGATGAAGACCTTATCTTCTACGCCTCAGTCATCCAGCTAGCGTAAGATCCTTCTCATAAGGTTTTAGACAGGATACACCAAATCCCCGTCAGTGCGCGAGCGAAGCATATACCTATGCTTCTGCGAAGCGAGCCACTGACGGGGATTTGGTGTATCTATTGAAAGATCTTACCAGCTGTCAGTCCTGAAAGGAGAAGCGAGGAGGCCTTCCTTGTTGATAAGGTTGGCATCATCAGGGTTATTAGCCCATGCATAGCGTACTGCAACAGGATTTGGAACATCCTTGCTGCTGACCACAACGGTATTGCCCTTGATGACAGCGTCTGCCCATACGAACTTCTGATCCTCACCTGCGATTGCAAAATGCTTCAGAACCTTGCCGTTTCTGATTGCAAGACCCTTTCCTGTCTCTGTGAAAGTGATGATGATCTTGTTGCCGTCTATCTTCATATCCTTATAGACAGGACCTGAATATGTAAGCTTCTCACCATATACAACCTTTCTTGCGCCGAGGAAAAGTCTTTCTGCCATGGTCTTCTTATTCAACGGATGGATATCGTTCCACTCGCCAACATCGTATGTCACGGCAAGTGCAGTGTTAGGAATGGTCTTGAACGACTGAAGCTGAGCCTCACGGATCCTTGCCCAACCGCTGTCAGTAGGCTGTTCATGCTTCTCCATATAGTTAGGAAGCTGCATGAGGAGGAACGGCATGTCCGGCATTTCCCAGAGTTCGCGCCAGTTATTGATGAGGGCAGTCATGAGGGTGCCATACTCGTTCGCACGACCAGAGTTGCTCTCGCCCTGGTACCAGATAGCAGCCTTGACCTTGTAATTGCGGATAGGATAAATCATGCCGTTATAGAGGGCTGAACCTGTTGTCCTGCGGTTTCTGAGGCGTTCTTCATACTTCTGCACCTCAGCCATATCCTGACCCACCTTGTACTTCCATGTGCCTGTAAGGTCGATTTCTGCAGCATCACCGATGATCTTGTAAGGCTTGTCCTTGATGAACTCGCCATTGCCGGCAGGAGCATTGAGCTTCACCACGACTGTGTTCTTTCCTTCACGGAGAACGCCTGCCGGGATGTGGTAGCGGCGTGGAGGGTACTCATATCCTGTGCTGCCCACGAATACACCGTTCACGAACACCTGATCATTATGCATCATTGTACCCATGCTGAGTCTTGCATGTCTGCCGACCATCTCTGCCGGGATTTCAAAATCCTTTCTCATCCAAACTGTACCGCGTACATTCAGGCCGTTCTCGCGCCATGTACCAGGCATCTCCATAGTAGCCCAGTCTGAATCGTCGATATCAGGAAGGTTCCATACGCCCTCTCCCTTGTCCCTTCTGGCCTCTTCCTGTGCTGCAAGGGCTTCCTTGTCGAGGATGAGTCTCGGGAACTCCTTCAGATGTTCCTGGCTGATCCAGCTCTCGATCTCAGAACCTCCAAGGCTTGACACGAGCATACCCTGCGGAACACCTGTATGCTCATAAGCCTCAAGGGCATAGAAATATGCGAGTGCTGTCCAGTTCATTACTTCAGATGCCACTCCTGAAATCCACTTTGCATCACCGGCTATCTCTTCCTGCACTTCTTCACGGATTTCCTGCGTAGGAACCTTGTAATGGCGGATCATGTTGTTGTTAGAGACATTAATCTCAGGGAACATCTCGACAAGACGCTGGATCGGAGTCTCCTGGTTAGACTGTCCCGAGCAGAGCCATACATCTCCCACGAGGACGTCACGGATTGAGATTTCATTCACTTCCATAAGGTATGGACCGCCGGCAGGCTGCGGAGGAAGGGTGACTGTCCATCTGCCGTCCTCGCCTGTCTGAGCCTCATAGTAGGCTCCGTTGAGTCGTACGGTAACCCATGTTCCCGGATCTGCCCAGCCCCAGATGTCGAGTTCTACATCACGCTGGAGGACCATCTTGTCGCTGATCAGCTTAGGCAGCGTGATCTTGCCAGGAGTCTGCGCCGACATGAGCACAGCCATACAAAATAACGAAAGTGTCAGAAATAACGATTTTTTCATAATAATTACATGGTTTGTATGAATCTTACAAAATTACTAAAAAAGATTTACACTTAAGCCCTCCTGTGTAAGTGGAATGAAGCGGATTGAACCGTCATCGTTAAAATGGAGATATTCTGCACACACACTTCTACGGCACTGACCGCCCGGAGCACCATCAAGAGCATAGCTTCCATCATGATAGATATAATACCACTGCCCTTTGAACTGGATCACAGACGGGTGGATCGTGAATCCATGATTAGCTGATGTGCTTATGAATCCTCTGTATGTCCATGGACCTTCAACTGACGGAGCGGTTGAATATGCCATCTGCTCCTCCTGAACTCCAGGTGCATCC
>JAEIGA010002966.1_pt1 | contig 26753 bp, 33 predicted proteins | sample 9270691 | NCBI WGS metagenome assembly JAEIGA01 (sample SAMN17057246, study PRJNA624740) | gut metagenome | biome: biome; isolation source: fecal sample | host: Bos grunniens | place: China: Xizang | collected 2019 | reverse complement strand
TCCCGCGCCTACGTGCAGGCGGAGGCGATAAAGAATTACACGCGCATCGTGGAGGGTTGCAACCCGAACGCGGTGGCGGAACTTATAAGAGAGGCGGACGTGTTCCCAATCGAAGGCAACGAGATACACGACGACCTGCTGGATGACTTGGTGATGGCATACGAAAGAATTTACAGGATATGAGGTGCGAGGATTGCCGCTGGTGGCGTGAAGAATGGTCGGAGTGCTGCTATGGCGGAGGCTGGGGTTGCTATTGCGACGCACAGGATGAATGCTTGCTTGGGTTCGAGTTGGATTGGATGAACGAAAAAAAAATTGATATATGACACAGAGCGAAAAGGATTTAATGATAAAGACCGCCCGAGGCTGGGTCGGATACCTTGAAAAAGGGTTGCAGTGCTACGACTACTACGAGAGCAAGACACACGGCGCAGGCCGTGCTAACTGGACGCGCTTCGGCAGGCTGGCAGACCTCATCATCTTCGGGCGAGACAAACGAAACAAAGACGGATATGCTTGGTGCTGCATGTTTGTTTTGGCCTGTCTGTACGAATCAAAGGCGGGGCCGCAGAACTGCAAGGCCGAACCCGGAACGATGGAGACAAACAAGGATGTGCGTGCGTGGATGCGTCAGGAGTTGAACAACGGGCAACCGCTGAACTACTTCGCTGGCTGTCAGGCATGGCTCAACGCTTACAAGGCAATGAACCGCGTATGCACGAAACCCGCTCCGGGCGACTTCGTGCTTTACCTTGACGCGGCTGGCAAACCCTATCACATCGGCATCGTTGAGGCGGTGAACGGCGACGGAACATTCACCACCATCGAAGGCAACACCAGCGCGACGGGCTCGAACGTGGAGCCAAACGGCGGGTCGGTGGCGCGCAAGACGCGCCGAGTGACGAATGTCATGTTTCTCTGTAATTGATTTTGTTTTATCTTTGCCGCAAGACAAAAGAGATGAAAGTAAATCTGTTTGGATATTCCATTGAGCTGAGGCGGACAACGGACTTCTACAACCCCGTCGTGCACCGTGAAGGCTTCTACGGTTTCGACCTTGACGGATTCGGGACCCGCGAACGTCTGCCCTTTGCCGACGGCGAGATGAAGTCCGTGCTGTTGATGATTACCAACCGCATGGCGAACGCCGAATGGCACGCCGCCGAGGGCGACCCCACACAGGAGGACGGCTACGGGCTTCTGACGGTCTCGGATCTCTTCGGCATGATAGAGCGTTACTCGCTTCTGATTGTATGGAGGATGTTCAAGGACGGCTTCTGCGATTTCGACGCCGAAACACTTTTGCCGTTGGGAGCCACCGACAGACGATCGAAAAACAAGACCGAAAATCGTGCGGGATACATAGAACGCACGGTGCGTGTTTACGACGATGTATACCTTAACACCGGCAGAACGCGCGCCGCGTTGCTGGCGCCGTCACTTTCAATGCTCGACACGGTGAACAACGCCGACCTCAACCTCATTGACAACTATGGAGCAATGGGGCTGCTCTCTCCTGAAAACAGCGCGCGCACGGACGGGTTTATCGACGACGAAGAGTACAAGAAGCTTCAGGAGGATTATCACAAAGTTCACGGCGTGAAGTTCGGCCGTTGGGCGTTGATGATTACCAAGCAGGCGGTGAAGTATCAGCCTATCGAACTCCCGATCAAGGCCTTGGAGCTTGGCGCGAAACGAAAGGCGGCGGTCGCTTCCATCCTGCAAGCCCTCGACATTCCAAAGGAGTTACACGCGCTCTTCGAATCCGCCAAATTCCTGAACATGCAGGAGGCCGAGCGTTCTATGTATTCAAGCTGCGTGACCCACTGGTGCGACGTGATGGTGCGCGTGATGACAGACCTTTACAACCGCCACCGCCTATACTCAGAGTCGCGGCTTCCGGACAACGAGTTTTGGTTTGATTTCGTCGGCGTGCCTGCATTGCAGGAGGCACAGGCTGCGGAGGCAAGGCGCACGCGGGAGACGATCGATTATCTGTTTTCGCTCCTTGACAAACACCTGCCGGCCGATAAAAAAGAATACATAGAAAAGAGAATCAACGACCTTATAGAAACGATATAGACATGAAAAAGAAACTGTATATCAAGAATTTCACGACGCTGACGTCTTACGAGGGCGGCCAGCGTTACAAGGTTATACGTAACGAGGCGGGAGAGGAGACAGGCATCGAGGTGTCCGGTGTCCTCACCACCTTCGACGTGCCAAACGAAAACGGAACGGAGTTCACGAAAGAGAGCTACGACAAATTTGTCGATGAGTACTTCATCGCGCACTCCGTAAATGTGCCACTGGTTCTGTTTCATAAAGACACCGACCCGCGAACGGTGGCGGGCATCGTGAAGAAACTCACGAAGACCAAAGACGGCGTGGAGCTGGTCGGATGGATCCCGCGCACGGCCTATTATTACAACCTCATCAAGGCTCAAATCGCCGAGGGCATCCTGCAAGGATTCAGCAACTCCGGAGGTGTGCGCGACTGGGAATGGGACGAAGAAAACAACGCCATTAAGGTGACGGACTTCGCCCTGTTGCACGTCAGCCTCGTCCCCACGCCCTCCGACACTGGCGCATGGCTCGAAACCCAGAACACGATGTTCAGCGGTTTCGAGCCTCCTATCGACAACGAGGTAAACCCTAAAAGCGAACCCGAAAACCCAAAGTCGTTCGAGCTGATTTTGTAACCAAAAGTCAAAAATCTGCGAAATCGGGGATGTAACCCGTCCTGAGAGGCGCGGAAAACGGCAAAAATCACATAAAAATTATGACATTATTTTTCAAATTCAAAAAGCAATGAAAAAGAGACTGGAAGAAATTTTGAACTTTCTCACTGGGCGCAAGGCCGCCCTTGAGAAAACCGCCAACTCTCTGAGCGGCGACGACCTTTTGACGGTTCAAAATACCATCAAGGAAATCGACAAGCTGATTGAGGGAACGCGTAACGCAATCGCCGAGGTTAAGGACAACGAGAAGACCACGGGCGAAATGAAAACCCAAATCGACGAGTTGCAGAACTCCGTGAAGACCATCCGCGAGGCTATGAACACTGCCAAGAAGTCGGTGAACACGCTGGCGGGACTGTCGAAGACCAAGGAGTTCCGCGCCGCGTTCGTGGAGACGGTAAAGAACACCGTGAAACCTCAGGACTTCAAGGCCGAGTGGAGAGAGCGTGTCAACGAGTTGATGACCAAGAACGGCATCGACGCCGACAACATCACCGCAGGCGACTTCCTGCCGGGCTTCATCCTGAACGAAATCAACGACCGCTTTGTCGGAAAGCGTCACCGCATCCTTGAGCTCGTCGACTGGACCGGCCTTCCTATGTGGAAGAGCATCTTCGAGACTGGCGAGGACATGGGTCACGTTCACACCAGAGGCGATGCGAAGACCGAACAGGATTTGGAGTTCGACAAAATCGAGATCCGTCCCGACTACGTGTACAAGTACATCAAAGTCGACCAGATTCTGTTGCGCGAGACCCGCGACATGGACGATGTTTTGTACCGCTACATCATCTCCGAGCTGCTTGACCGTCTCTTGGCAACCATCGAGAACCTTATCGTCACTGGTACTCATCCGTTCCTTCCGGCAACCGAGAAGGTCATCAGCGTAGACCCGAACAGCAACCCAATCATGGAGGCCGGCTACTACATGGACGACAGCGAGGGCGCTATCGCCATTATGAGCAAGACCCAGTATTACGACATCAAGTCCGCTTTCAACGGAATGACCGTAAACGGCGGAAGACTGGCGACCCACGACGATGTGCTGGCCTATCTCGGTGTCGAGGAGATTGTCTTCAACAACTCCACCTTTGTCCCGACGACCGCTGGCTACACGTGGTACGGAATCCTCTTCATGTCGCCGCGCGACTACAAGATTGTCGGCGACCGCAGACCCGACCAGTACGAGGACTTCAACCTCGCCTACAACCAGCGCGAGTACCTCATGGAGATGTTCGTCGGCGGCGGCTGCACCAAGCCCGATCAGTTTGTTGCACTTTGCACCACGGCTTAATCCAATCCATCATGCAGGCACCGACAATCACAGACTTGCGCGCGGCGGGATACCGCATGAGCGCGAACGCATCCGCAGAGGTGACGGCACGCTGTGCCGCCGCCGTCCTGCGCGACTACTTGCTGCACTACGTCACCGCAGAGGACATCACGGCGGCCACGACATCCGACGCGACAGGACGCGCGTGGCTGTCGCTGACCTTCGTGGCGTACATGCAGCAGGAGGAGTTCGGCACGCGCACGGGCGGCGAGAAAAAGCGTCTGTCCTACGGCGACCACCTGTCTCAGATGCGCGCCGCGAAAGCAGACGCGGCGACGGCTCTCAAGGAGTTGTCCGCAACGTTCCCGCGCAAGTCTGCGGTTTCGGACACCTGTGAAATCTTCTATCGAAACCAAATCTGGTAAATAATGGACTGGGAGACATTGACAGCGGTGCTGACCTTGCTCGTCGGCGGCGGAGGGTTCCTTTTCTACTCCCAGCGCAAAGCGGGGATGGAGATTGCCAACGCCTCCGCGCTGGCGTCGGAGTGGGAAAAGCTCTACCGCGAACAGAAGGCGGAGCGGGAGGAAAACGACACCGAGGTGGCGCAGTTGCGCGACGAGGTGGCGAACCTCCGCGCCGAAGTGGCGAGCATAAGGCCGTACATCTGCTACGACATCGCCTGCCAGAACAGAATAGCAAGAAACAAACAAACAAAAACAACGGAAAAATGAAAAAAAGATTAAAATTCAACCCGATAATGTGCATTATTGCGCTGGTCGGGGTTATCGTTTTCGCCGCGCTCGCGGGCAGCGGCGTTGAAAGCGTCTACACGCTGGCGGCCTTCACCCCGTGCCTTGGCGTGATTTCCGACAATCTTTCCCAAGATTGCGACAACCCGCGCGTGGCTGGCTACGAGGACATCGCCCTCATTATGAACCGTTCCGACATCGACTGGACGGCTGTCACTTATGACGCGAGCAACAAACGAATCGTTAAAAGCATTGCCATGGCGGCGGAAAAGACCCCGTACGTAGTATACAACCCTCGTGTCAACCCCGCGCCTTTCAATGGCACAAACGCCACGTTCAACGCCGACAATAACAGATACGACAAAACCGTGCAATGCTACTACGAAGGCATCGGCGGAGCCGCCGCGTTGAACGTCGTGGAGCCTTTGAAGGCTGGCAGCTATGTGATGCTGTTGCAACGCAAAGACCACCGCGGCGACGGCTCATTCCAGCTTATCGGATTCGAGAGCGGCCTGAAAGCCACGGCGCAGGTGCAAGACGAAGAGACTGGCTACTGGCTTATGACCATGACCACCAACGAACCCAGCGCGGACGTGTCCTTCTTCGACACCGACTACGCCACCACCAAGACGGCCTTCGACACGCTGCTGGCTCTTGTACCGTAACCAATGCGCCACAAGTAGTGATTTGTTTTTTCATAGGTTAATTTAGTTTAGACGAGGCGAAGGGGCGGAGAATTTGTCCGCCCTTTTGCTTTCCGAAAAGAACGATTAAATCAAAAATAATTATGGAAATCGGAGAAATAGAATACCTCATACAGAAGAGCGCGCTCACCGCAAATGAGAAACGCGCCATCAGAGAGGCCGCCGACGCGGCGGCCTTGACATACACCGTCCGCCAAGGCTGCCGCGACTGCTACGAGCGGCTTCTGCTGCGTCTCTACGAGGCGGCAGCAGACGGCGCGCTGAACACCAGCCTCGACGGCTGGAAGTTCCGTAACATCCGGCAGAGTTTCCAGCACGGAGGAGTTATATACAACAACGAGACAATCAAGAAACTGCGCGTCGGTCATCTGCATCCTGTAATCTTGAAGGCCAACTTCGTGCGCGCTGAAAGCGTCGAAAAAAGGGAGGAGACCGAATAATGGGCGTTAAGTACAGATATGACCTGAGCCTTTCCGAGCCGTGGAGCGTGGTCGCACCTTGGTTCGCAGTGCATCCCGAAGGAGTCGACAAATTGCTGGAGCATGTCACAGAGCGTGACAAGTCCGTGGTCTTCGAGACGCTTACCGTAAAGAGCATGCTCGAAGTCGCGGGCGGCGGTGTTCCGTCAGAATTGTCGGCGAAAGTGGAGGCCTGCACCGTGCGCGGATTCGCCAGCCTGCTCAACGCGCTGCGAGACGGACTGGCGCGGTTTGTCGATTTTCTCGAATCCACGAAACCGCCCGAGACGGCGTATTCGAAGAAAATGAGCGTCGGAACAATGAAAGGAAACCTCGAGGAGGCTATCCTTTGGACACTCCGGCAGGCTTACGGATTGCAGAGCCTTGAGCAGGCGCACGCCCTGACGGTTTATGAATACATGGTGGCAAGGAAATCTGTTTACAATGACGCTGTTGTCGCATATAACAAGGAGATGGATGTTGTTTCCCGCAACGCTGCTGCTGCTGGCCGTTAGCGGCTGCACGAGCGTCCGCGAGGCTCATTCGCGCGTTGAATATGTCAGCGTTTACGAGCGCGATAGCGTATGGGTGGACTGCACGGACACGCTCTATGTATTTGAGCGCGGCGACACGGTGAGAATCGTGGAGACAAAGACCGTCAGGGAGTACCGCTACAAGATAATGACCGACACCGCTCACGTAACGGACACTGTGACCGTGGAGAAAGTCACCACGCTGAGGTCGCCCGAGTCGGCGGCGCGCAAGGTAAGGCGGTGGCCGTGGTTTTGCGCTGGATTTATATCCGCCGTTTTGATTATATTTGCAATCAGAATTTTAATTAAAATATACCTTAAAAAATAAAAATTATGGCAAGTGTAAGATACATCGTTTTAGCGGCCTGCCAAAACGCAGGCCTTTACGCGCGGGCAGGCTGGGAATCAGAGGCCGCCGCGTGGATTGAGAAACAGGGATCGCGCCCCTGCGCGTATGTCGGCTACAGGCGAGGTCAGGGCGTCGCAGGATTCGACAACGTGTCCGTCGTGTTCGGCGGCAGCGACCCACGCTCGGCTTTGCGCCGCGTCCGTGACGGATTGGAGCGGTCGCTGGAGTTCCGTTCAGAGCGGCAGACCGAGGTGGACGGATTCCCCGCGCTTGAGTTGACCGCGCGGTCTAAGCGGAGGGTGTATGGCGTTTTCGGCGGCGGCGCGCGTCCCGTGCCCCCCGTACCCCCGACTGGAAGTCCTATGTATTTTGAGGCCGTGCAAGCCAACAGCACAGTGAGCATGATGTCGAAAGTGGAGACCGCCCCAAACTTGGAATATTCCACGGACGGATTGAATTTTCAGGAATGGCAGCACACGACAGTAGAAGGCGTGCACACATTCGACACACTAACTTTGACCGCTGTCGGCGACCGCGTTTATCTTCGCGGCGTAAATCCTGAAGGATTCTTTGACATGGATCACAATATATTTTCTGTGTTTTCCATGACAGGTAAAATCGCGGCGGGCGGAAACGCCCAGAGCCTCGTGGACGGCGCCACGCCGACACTGGTGGCGAAGCCAATGCCGCATTTCTCTGAATTATTATTAGGACATGATTCGGACGTTCTGACGCAAGCCCCCGCGCTTCCGGCCACGACGCTGGCGTATGGATGCTATTATGGCATGTTCGCAGGCTGCACAAGCCTGACGCAAGCCCCCGCGCTTCCGGCCACGACGCTGGCGGATGTATGCTATTATGGCATGTTCGCAGGCTGCACAAGCCTGACGCAAGCCCCCGCGCTTCCGGCCACGACGCTGGCGGATGTATGCTATTATGGCATGTTCGCAGGCTGCGCGTTCGACATGAGCGACGACGGCACAACCTTCAACTTCCAGTGCGGTGCAACCTTGCCTCAGACCGTCGAAGAGACCACTTACAGCACGCCAGCGGAGCTGGCCGCGTGGATGGGCAACACCAACGGATTCACTAACCCTTAAAAAAATAACCAATATGATTAAAGTAAAAAAAGCAACAAAGAAACAATGCAAAGAGAACGCCGCGAAAATGAAAGAGGCGGCGAAGCGTCTTAAAGAACGCGCAGAAACGCCTGAAAACGACGCGAAATGATTATAATCGATAAAATACTCGAATGGGTACGCGAACGCGGTTATACGGCTGTCTATGGAAGCGCGGAGCAGGTGAACGAGATGCTGAACAGCACGCCGTTTTCCGCCTCAAAGGACGGCACGGTGGTTGTCATGCACCTCATCACCGATTCGGCGACCGTGGACGGTCACGACCGCGCCGTGGTCGCCGTGTACTTCGCCAGCCTCTGTGACTTTGACTTCGACGGCGAGAGCCTATTGCCCGAGCAGGAGAGGCTGAAAGGCATCGGCAAGGATCTGCTCAACAGCATACGCACGGGCAACGTGATGACCTACTCCGACCCGCGCTGGCAGTACGGCTACGACGACTACGCGGAAAACGTCTGCTGGGTGTGCATTCGTGTCACACTTACAGCGTCCGCCGCAGACTGTGTGCATCTTGAAATTCCAGGACAATGAGAACGGAGGACACAGCGGCGAAGATACTCGACGAGTACCGCGCGCGTATTCAGGCTAACATGGCCAAGAAGTACCGCACGGCGCACGGCGAGAGATGGATAAACGCCAGCGGGAGAAGCTCCGAGGCCTTCAAGGTGGAGACAGAGACGGGCGACTTCGGTCTTTCCGCCTCTGTCCGCCTTGTTTATCGGGGCGAAGACGTGGCTCCGCTGGATTCCATCCAATACGGCACAACAGACGTGCCGACCATCGAGGAGGCCGCGCGATGGCGCGAGGAAAAGGAACGCAGCGGCGCGCGCGGTCTGCCGTCACCGCGTGCCATCGTCGAGGGGATAAGACGGCGCGGCGGCACGGAGAGACACCACGAGCCGCAGGAGTGGGTTGTCGGCCCCGAATTGGCAGCGGCGGAGGACGCGCTACGCGACCAAATCGCCGCGCCGTTCCTTCAAGATGTTCGTAATTTCATCTTCGGGACGTGACAAATTATTATAATTATCGGATTCAATTCACAAAATCCGATAATTGCAACCCTTTGAGGCTTAGCCTCTTATATTTATATTATTATAATTATTATAATTATTATAATTATTTATATGTTATACGTGGTTGATAAACGAAAGAAAAGTTGAAAAAAAATATCGAATAATTATAATAATCTACTAATTACACTTGAAACAAAGACAGTAAAATATGGCAAAAGAGGACAGAATACTCATTGAAGTGGAGGTCAACGCTGGCAAAAGTGCCGAGGCGTTGGCGACAATCCGCGCGCGTATGCAGCGGCTAAAGGAAGAGACAAAGTCGTTGAGGGCTGAGCAGAAAGCCATCAACGAGACGTGGCGGCAGACTGGCGAGCTCACTGGCGAGCAGGCAAATAGGCTGAAAGAGATAGCGGAGGCCGAGGCCACGAACACCGCACAGCTCAAAGAGCTGACCGCGCAGGAAAAGGTCTACACCGCTCAGATACAGATAGCGACGCAGAACGACCGCAAATTCGGCGACAGCATCATAGAACTCGGGGCACAGCTGGCACAGCTGAAAAATGAGTACCGCTCGTTGAGCAAGGAGCAGCGCGAAAGTGACGCGGGTAAGCAGATGCAGAAGCAAATCGCCGACCTTGACGCACAGGTAAAGGAGTTCGATTACAGCCTTGGAGACCATCAGCGCAACGTCGGTAACTACACCAGCGCGCTGTTGGGTTTGAATGGCAACGTCGCAAAGGTCGCCGCGCTGTTCCAAGGCGGCCTCACGCAAGGCTTCCGAACGGCTGGCGCCGCTCTGAAATCTTTTGCAAAGACATTGCTCACCACTCCCGTAGGCTGGATTTTGGCGGGCGTGGCGGCTATGGTAAAGATATTCGGCCAGCTTCGTGAGGCTTTCAAACGCAACGACGAGGCGGGCACGGCTCTGTCTGTCGCTTTGTCCCGACTGCAGCCGATTGTGACCTTTGTCCGTGAGGCTTTCAACGGCCTTGCAAACGCAGTCGCCACCGTTGTCGGATGGGCGACCAAGGCGGCGACGGCGGTGCTGAACCTCTTCCCGGCATACCGTGAGGCGGCGAAAGCAGCCGCCGAAGTGGTGACGGCACAAGACCTATTAGAGGACAGCCGCCGCGAGTTTGCCGTCAACGAGGCGAAAAGGGACAAAGAAATCGCATCGTTGCGCAAAAAGGCAATGAGCGATGAGAAACTGACGGCAAAAGAGCGGGAGGAGATATACAAAGAGATTGACGAGCTGAGCCGTCAGAACATGGAAGACCGCAAGCGCATCGCCGAGGAAAATTACCGCATAATGCAACAGCAGGCAAAGCAGGAAGGCGACACCTCTGACGAGATGAAGGACAAACTGGCGCAGGCTTACGCTGACATGATAAAGGCGCAGACCGAGTACCTGACCGAAACAACGCGCATAGGAAGCCGCCAACGGCAGGCGCGTGAAGAGCAGGAGAAGGAGGCGGAGGCACAGCGAAAGGCGGCGCAGCAGGCCGCCCAGCAGGCGGCGGCTGAAAGAAAGGCGCGGCTCAAGGCACAGCAGGTCGAGTTGCGAGTCCTTGAGGACTTGCAGATAGAGGCCATCAAAGACGAGGCGCAGCGCGCTCGGATAGAGATGCAGACCGCATACAACCGACGCATCGAGGACCTGAAAAATCGGCTTGAAGAGGAGAAGAACCTCACCGCCGAGGCGCGGCAGGCTATCAACGGCCAGATCGCCGCGCTGGAACGCCAGCAGGCCGAGCGGCTTGCCGAATTAGACGCGCAGCGTCTTAAGGAGCAGCGCAAGAGAGCCAACGAGATAGCGGAGGCGACGGTGGACGCCCGTGTCGCTGCCATCGAGGACGCGGCAACCCGCGAAATCGAAGCGGAAAAAGTGGCGACAGAACGAAAGACGGCGGAACTTCGCCGACGCTTGGAAGATGAGAAAAACCTCACCATCGATGAGCGTAAAAACATAAACGAGCAGATCGCGCTGGCACAGGAGGCGAGCGAGAAGAAGATAGCGGAAATCACCGTAAACGCACGAGCCGAGGCCGTGAAGAAAGCCTTTGCCGACATGCAGCAAGAGCTCGAAAACGAGACCGCCCGCGCCATGCAGAAGGCGGGAGAAAATGCAGTTCAGCTTGCGGAGGTCGAAATCGAGGCGGCGCAAAAAGCACACGACGCCCTTTTGGCTCTTGATGAAGAGCAGCGAGCGGCCTTGTATGACAGCCAAGCGGCCTACGAGTCGGCGGTGATAGAGAGCGAGAACCGAATCACAGAGGCGCGGAAAAAGAGCGGCGATGCCGTGAAGGCACAGGCCAACGAGATACAGCAGACCATGCAATCTGTCACATCGTCGCTTTCCGAACTTTTCGAGGCGGCGGCTGGCGATTCCGAGGAATACGAGAAATTCAAAAAGGCCATGGCCATCGTGGACGCCACCATCAGCCTCGCAACGACAATAGCGTCGGCAACAGCCGCCAGCACAGCGGGAGACCCTTACACAATGGCAATAAGAATCGCGGCCAACGTGGCGGCGGTTACGGCGCAGTTCGCCGCATTGATAGCCGCCTTGAAGTCCGCCACGGTCCCTTCCGCACCGAAATTCGAGCGAGGCGGCATCGTGCCGGGTACGAGCTACACAGGCGACAAAGTGACCGCCCGCGTGAACAGCCGAGAGATGATTCTCACCCAGCGTCAGCAGGCCAACCTTTTCGACCTTATACAGGCGGGAGCGCCTCAGCGCGGCATAGATTACAGAATGCTGGCGGCGGCGGTCGCCGAAGGGGTGTCCGCATTGCCCGCTCCGGTGCTGGAATATTCCGAGTTCACGGCCTTTGCGCGGCGCGTGTCGATGGTGGAAAGAAAATTGAACGAAATGTAAAATCAAAAGAATATGGGAAGACAATTCTTTGACTATGAGTATATAACAAGCGGCGGCGTTGTGGGTTTCCTTCGCCCCTCGTTCATGCGCCGTAGTGCGGCCACTTACGACGCTTTAACACAGGAGCCTTGCGTGCTGCGGTTGAAAGTCACCAACCCGAACGCGGTGTATATGCACATCACCGTCACGGACGGCGGCTCCAATACCGTAGAGGCGGACATTTACTACAACGCAGGCGACACGCAGTATTTCGACATCACGGAAATTTTGCGCCATGCCATGACGCGGGCGGTGCCGTCGTACACCCCGGCTGACAACGGCGTGCAATGGTCGGTTGAGTTGGCCGTGAGGGATGCGAGCGACAACACGCTTAGCACGGACGCGCTGACCGTGTACGCATACGACGCGGCGGCTATTGCGCCGAGCATTTACTATGACCCGCTTCCGGACACGTTCCGGATGATGGCGGACGCGTCGCTCGCCAATTATGAGACCGCCTGCACGCGGCAGATAGCGGGCAGCACCGACCAAGTGCAGATCTACGACCAAGCCGGAAACCTTTTGCGCGCATCAACGCTGCCGACGGACAGCTATGCCACCGCCGCGTGGCGTTTCGCATACAACGCGCTTGCTTTGCCGTCATTGGTCGACATGGGAGGCTTTCAGGCGCGTGTGGTGTGGGAGTCGTGCAGCCAAGACCGCGCCATGCTGCGCTGGTGGTCGCCCGTATTCGGCGGATACAAGTCCGTGACGGTGGAGTTGAGGGCGCAGGCTGCAAAGGTGACGGAAAGCGGCGACTACGTCAAGTCGTTCGACAATGTTTGGGCGAGGAAGGGAGAGTTGTCCGCTGCGGCGCGGGTTCCGCTGTGCACGCTGCGTGATTATAATTACTATTGCGACTTTTACCTTTCCGATGAGGTGGAGATATATTGGAACACGCGCGAACCTTACGCGCGGCGCGTGAAGGTGACGGGCACTCCTCCCGTGGCTCCCGAGGTCGGAACCGTTGATCTTGAATTCGACATCATGCTGTTGGAGGTCGGCGAGATATGGTAACGCGCATACAATTAGGCGGCGGGTTTCTCGACGTGGACGCTCAGACCCGTATCGGTTTCAGCTACACGGGCGGATGGGTTGACGGCTCACGCGCCGACAGCAAGGCTCGGACCTACGATTTGAGCGTTCCCGCGACACCGCACAACAGCGGGATGCTGCAATTCAGCGGCGACCCGGTGCAGGTCGGCCTAAGAGATTCGGTCGAGGCTGTCATTATCGCGGGCGGTCTGTGGCTCAAAGGAAAATTATATCTTACGGGTTGGAGCAACGACCGCTACAATCTGCTCTTTGTCTACGGACGCGCGGCCGTGGAACTTGCAAGCCGCCGACCCGTGTTTCCGGATATTATAACGATAAGGAACAAAATGCCGACCACGAAGGGCGGCGCGATTCCGAATTTCGGCTTCTACTCTTACGAGAACACGGCGGGAGACACGGACAGCGTTGGCGTGCCTATTGACAGGATGCCCGTCGTGAATCTCGGCTACTACCTTGACACATACGCAGCGGCGAGCGGCTACACAGTGACATGGCCGCGCCCGTCGGGGTGGCTGAATCCGTACAGTTACGGGTTGGCACTTCCGACCTGCACAGTGAACGAGTGGGCGACGGTGGCCGTGACAGGCTCTCCGGCTGCGTCTATCGGACTGACCGCCACGGTGACGGGCGGAGGCGGCACGCTTGCTTCAATAGGCTTGGACTTGGTAGGCCACTGGTACAGACGCAGCTCTTTCAACGTGCGTGTCTTGGTGATGGTGTTCGTCGCCACGGTTCCCGTGCGCATCCGTCCCGTGTCCGGGAACGTCACCTATGCGGCGGGCGAAGGCTACGATCTGCCCGCCGGAGGCTCCATATACAACCCAGGTAACAACGAATTCGACTTAGCCGTCGGTGAATATTTCACCGTGGTACTTCCTTCGGACGCTCACCGCAATATCTTCAACGCTTGGCACTGGCACGCTGGCGACGGCTACGAGGGAGCGGTAACGGCCTCTTTCGACGTGCTGATTAACGAGGCCATGCCCACGGACGGCATGACGGTATCCCTGAACGACAACCTGCCCGACCTTACCTTGCAGGACGCTTTGGCGGCATTCTGCGACATAATATGCGGAATTTATGAGGTTGACAACGACGCCATGACGATAACGGTAACGGCTTTGGAGGATGCCATGACGCAGGGCGTTGTGGATATTGACCTCAACGCGCTGAAAGTGTCGAAATTGTCGCAGGTCAGGGATTATATCGACGGGCTGGCGCAGCATAACCTTGTACGGTGCAAATCGGCTGAATACGTGCCCGACCACGCGCGCTTCTCCCGTGATTTCCCGTGCCGGAACGCCTATCTTGAGAGGGAGCGGGAGGCGGCGGTGGTGCCATTCAACGATGGCGATTACACCTTGTATGACGACAACGGCACGACGCGCAAACTTGCCTACCTTGACGACGTGGTGATCTCTAACGGAAACGCGGACTACGAATACAAGGGCGTGTTGTCAATCATCTGCGAGGCTCCCGTCGGTTTGCCCGCGCTGCACTTGCAGACCGTCACCGACGACGGTGTGGGAGTGGCTTACGGAAGATTTACCAGCGAGGCGCGCACGGTTGACGTGTCGGCTGTTCTGCCGCTGTATAGGTTTGTCAAGATAAGCAACCGAACCGTCGTGCATTACAACGCTAACAACTACCTTGTGAGGTCGTCTACTTGGGCTGACGGCGTTGCATCGCTGTCATTGCTGACATACGACGGGCAGGCACAGCCGCAGGAGCGTCCCCGCTGGCTGTCGCTCACCACGCTGTCCGACGACACAATAACATTGGTAAGGCGCGGCTCCGCTCCAGCCGTGGAGTTGGAGATCAGCAACGACGGCGGGGAAAGCTGGGAAATATGGGAGGAGGAGAGCATGGCGCGCAAGCTGGCGACAAAGGCTGGCGAAACGTGGTGCATACGCAACACGTCGCCCGTTTCCACGAGGTTCTCTGTCGGATACGGCGGCGACGACTACCGTTTCAGCGTCGACGGGGTTTGTGTCGCGGACGGCGACATCCGCTCTTTACTGTGCAAGTACCCGCAGGCGGCGGTGCTGTCGGATTTCTGTTTTGCGCAGCTGTTCGCCGACTGCCCGTATCTTGTGACAGCCCCGCAGATGCCGTCCGAGACGTTGGCACGCGCTTGTTATAACAGAATGTATGCGGGGACGTCGTTGAGGGTTTCACCAGTGCTGCCAGCGCGTATCCTGACGCCCGCGTGTTATTCATCAATCTTCGAGGGATGCGGCGGCTTGGAACGTGTGGAGATGCACGCTGCGGACATATCGGCGACGGGATGCCTCAACTCATGGCTTTACGGAGTGGCCGCCAGCGGTGAACTGCATTGCGACGCGTCACTTCCGCTGCCCACGGGCGCGAGCGGCCTGCCGTCCGGTTGGACGCGCGTAAATATTTGATTTTCCGTATTTTACACGGTCTGTTTCCGTAATTCTTTGATTTTTAACTATTTGCCGAAAAACGCCCGTTTCCGCAAGGTGGCGGGCGTTCGGTTTTTTTGCGGATTTTGCCGAAATCCTGCGAAAATCGGCGGCTGTTTTGATGTCCGTTCGCCGCGTTTTCGAGGTGAGCAATCTGTAACTATTTGATATTGTGTATATTAAGAGCAAAAAAATATTTTTATACAAAACATATTATATATAATAAAAAGTATATATTTGTACCATCAAAATCAAACGGAAAAATAACCCTTAAAAACCCAAAGATATGAAAAGTGTAACGATAAACATTCACCCCAATCTTAACACCTACCGACCTTACGGAAGAACAAGTAAATAATAAAGGCCTCGCGCGAGCCTTTCCCGAATCGCGCCACGTTCTTTGGGTTTGAGCCGCCCGCCATCTGTTTACAGGTTTTCACATCCCCTGCGGGCGGCTTTTTTTTTGACCGAAATCTTATCTTTTTAACAATAAAATCAAAACAAATGGAAATCAAAGACATCAAAGGAAAAATCATCTTCCGGACAGACAAAGGCATTATAAAGGATGCGGTTGAAGAGGCAGTCCAATCCGGCGCGAGCCTCAAAGGCGCGAACCTCAAAGGCGCGGACCTCGGAGGCGCGGACCTCTACGGCGCGAACCTCGTAGGCGCGGACCTCTACGGCGCGAACCTCTACGGCGCGAGCCTCTACGGCGCGAACCTCAAAGGCGCGGACCTCGGAGGCGCGGACCTCGGAGGCGCGGACCTCTACGGCGCGAACCTCGTAGGCGCGGACCTCAAAGGCGCGAACCTCTACGGCGCGAACCTCAAAGGCGCGAACCTCGGAGGCGCGAACCTCCACGGCGCGTACCTCTACGGCGCGAACCTCCACGGCGCGTACCTCTACGGCGCGAACCTCTACGGCGCGGACCTCTACGGCGCGAACCTCAAAGGCGCGAACCTCGGAGGCGCGAACCTCGGAGGCGCGAAAAACATACCTTTAATCCCTATTGCATGTCCTTCGGATGGAGAGTTTACCGGGTGGAAAAAAGTGAATGGTAAACTCGTAGAATTACGCATACCAGCAGACGCAAAGAGGAGCTCGGCGACGTCCGAGAAGTGCAGGTGCGACAAAGCCTTTGTCGTTTCGATTACTGATATTGAGACTGGCGGCTCGCTCACTGAGTGCGTCAATTACAACTACGTAAAGACAGTCTACCGTGTTGGCGAAATGGTGTTCCCTGATTCGTTCGACGAAAACCGATGGAGCGAGTGCAGTCATGGGATCTATTTCTTTATTAACAAAGAATCGGCAATAAATTATTAATTTTCAAACAAAAAAAATCATTATGAAAAAAGACAATCACAACGAAGAAATCAAAGCCACCCGCGTGGGCGGGTTCGGTGGCAGCGATGCCGCCATGGTGCTGGAAATCGCAGAACGCATCGAAGCAGGACAACAACTGACAACGACGCAAAAACACCGCCTGCTCCAACTCAAAGGGTTGGAAACGCGACCCGTCTTCAACAGCTCGGAAATCCAAGCGGGCAGAGCCTTTGAGGATGAGGTTGCAAAGGAACTCGAAAAGGCAGGTTGGTACCGAGAGGCGTTCCTGACGCCGAACCCGAACACAAAGGCATCGGCGACGGTCAATTTCAGGGTGTTCGCCCACGCCGACTTCTGGAACCCGAAAACCAACACCGTGACCGAGTGCAAGTGGTCGCGAAAATTCAACCATGACGGCCTCGAAAAACAGTACAAAGCCCAGCTGCAATGGTACTACATGCTTGGAGCCGACGCCGTGTGCCTTTGCTCGGACACAGAAGACGGGCGAAAGACAACGGACGTGGCGCGTGATGAAAAGACGGTCAACGCGCTTGCCGACGCCCTTTGGACTATCGACGACGCCTTTTCCACGCTCGACATTACCACCACGGAAAAAATCATCAACGAGCTGCCTCCGGCGGTCGCCGCGCTGGTTGCCGAAATCGATACAATCACAAAGACGATGGCGCAGGAGGAAAAGACGCTCAAGTCAAAAAAGGCCAAACTGCTGGAGTACATGGACGGCAACGGCCTCAATAAGGTATGGAGCGACACGGTATCAGTGACCTACACCGCGCCTTCCTCATCCGTCGGCTTCGATGCAAAGAAGTTCAAGGAAGACCACGCCGACCTCTTCGCGGCTTACCTCACGAAAACAACCAAGAAGGCGGGATATTTGACCGTGAATATCAACAAAACAGAAGAATAATCACCTTTTAAAATCAAAATCTTATGAAAAAACAACAGAAAATCATTGAATTAAGAACAGCGGCGAAACGCAAGATCGCCGAAATCGAAACAAAAATCGCCTTTGCACGGAGCGAGGCGGAGGGCAAGCGCGCCCGCTATATGTGGGATCGCGCCGCCGAACTTGACGGTCTCGAGGCTGGCAGCACGGAGCGTTTCGACGCGCTGCTAAAGTTTCGCGCCAAACTCGCTGACGTGTACGCGCAGCTTGCCGCGACGGTGGCGGCGTTAAAATTTGAAATCCAGCAGGTAAGGAGCGAGTGCGAACAGCAGTGCGCCGCCGCCGAAGACGACACGGAACCAGAGAAGGAGAACCAGCTGCAGGAGACGGTGTATTGCGACGGGTCCGAACACTCCGCTCGCATCGTGGCGCGGCGGCTGATTAACAAGCTGCCGCATATCCCAGACAGAGGGTCCATTAACGTGATCGTCGTTAACGACACTTATGCCGACAAACCAGAATACTTCGTAAGCGTGTCATACGGCAACAAACTGAATAGGGTAAACGAGATCTTTGCGCCTGGACGCCACACGGCCCAGTTCGAGGCCGTGTTCGCGGAGAAAGTCAGCAAACTGTTTGAGGATGAGCCGGAGAGCGGAAACAGTCACGTGGCCGAGCCGATGGCGCACGTCTTGGACGCTTTTTTCGGCGGCAACCCCGTGGAGCAGGTTGACAACCTCATCTCGGACACGGTTAAAGACAGAAAGGAGGGCGATGATGAATAACGCGAAAGTCATTAAGATAGCGGCGGAACGTGTGTACCAGCTTGCACCCTATCAAACAGTCAGGCTTTCGGTCGAGGTGGAAGTACCCGACACCATGCTCTCCGACGACATCGCACTTAGAGGTACGTACCTCGAATGTATTCGTCGCATGGACGCCAGCTATGCGGATATTGTAAATCATTATAATTCACATAATCAAAACCGTTAAAATTATGGCAAGAGAATTGAAATTAACACAGACCCTGACTGGATGGTTCGATGTAAAGGTTTACAACGAGCGCATCCCGAAAGAAAACTGGAAGATGAAAGGCGAGGACGATAACATTACCTTCGGTGTCACATTTGCCGCTGGAGACCCCGCCGCCGTGGCCTTCGCCGCGCACGGCAAACCGTATGCTGATTCCAACGGCAACCAGCGCCTGCGCGTGACCTTCAAAATCGGCCCGCGCTGCCGATGGTTCGACGCCAATGCAAACCCAGTCACCAAGCCGTCGAACATCGACATCGACGGCAAGCCGTTCGAGGTGGTGATACAATACAACGAGGTCGCCGGAGACCCGACGAATCCGAAAAGCCCGCGCGGCTATTGGGTTGATGCCATCCAATTCCGAGAAGTGCTTCAGAACCCCTTTTCCGCAATGGCTGGCGCGGCTCCAGTCCCGCCGATGCCGCAACAGCCGCAACAGCACCTGCAGCCGAGACATCCGCAACAGCAGAGACAGCAAACGCATCCGCAATACCAGCAGCCGCAACCTGACGGGAATATCGGTTTCCCGCCGCCGCCTGAGGACTTATTCGCACCGCGCGGAATATCGGCACCGATGCAGCCGATGTATAACGACAGTGACAATTTACCATACTAACCTCCGTCGCCATGACAAAGTTATATTACATTCTAAAAAGCCACGGCGTGACGCTTTACGCCGTGGCCAAGGCTGGCGGTTGGAGCTGGCAGCAGGTGGCCGCGTGGGTCAAAGGCTCAAGTACCATGCAGATCAAGACCTTTATCGAGTTGCAACATGTTCTGACCGACAACTTCGGAATAGAAATTGAAATCACGGACTTGGAAGTATCTGAATTATGAACAATTTTTATAAATGGAGCCTGCGAAAAGGCGGCAAAAAGGAACGATGTCCGCAATGCGGAAAGCTGAGGTTCGTGCCTTTCGTGCTGACCGCCGACCCGTCAGTCAATGCTGGGCCCGAATACGGACGCTGCGACCGCGAGCAAAGTTGCGGCTACTTCCGCTATCCAGGCGGCGAGGTAAAGATTGACACAGACCGCGAACACACACCCGAACCGCCAAAAGAGCCCATCTTACTGCCTCGACAAAGCACCATGGGAGTCGTTGTCGGCCAAAATACTCTACTCACAGCTTATTCCGACGTAAACGGCGGCGGTCTGGTTGACTGGTCGATACTGCGTCACACGATGGAAATCTATCTATGTGGCACTGGAGCGCACGGAGAGTGTGTATATTACCAGTTCGACGGCGAGCATGTGCGCACCGCCAAGGCCATACTATACGGCACTGACGGACACCGCATCAAAAGGGAGGACGGCGGCCTGCCTGTCTTCTGGCTGCACAAGTCGCCACAACTGCGAAAGTTGACGGCTGGCAAAGAGCTGAGGCAGTGCTTCTTTGGACAGCACCTTTTGGACCAATTCCCGACGGCCAAGGTGTACGTCGTGGAGGCTGAAAAAACAGCCGTTATGATGGCGGCGGCATACCGCAAGCCTATGTATGACCGCATCTGGCTGGCATGTGGAGGCTCGCAGATGCTCAAGGGAGCTATCGACCTTATGCCGCTAATGGGTAGAGACGTGACGCTGGTTCCCGACGACGGCCAGTATTGGAACTGGCGGCGCACCGCCGAAGCTTACGGATGGAGTTGCATTGACATTAAGCAGCTGAAAGCGCGCCATCGCCTGCCCGACGGCTGCGATATATGGGACTGCCTCGAGGCGCAACTGAAAGGAGGCGCGGAATGAAAGACCAGATCATCTTCGAGATTATCCTTGCGTTCGTCGCGCTCGTTCTAATTGTCGGAATGTCGGGAACAAGGAAAGGAGGGCGTCAATGACATACAGCGATCTATACGGAGACACCTCCAGCACCACTGCGCAGCCGTGCGCGCTGGTGGCCGACGTGCTGAGAAACATGCCGCCGGACGTGGAGCCAGTACTGTCGGTGCTCGACTTTTCGTCCTCCGACGAGCTGGCGGAGGCTTATTCCCGCGCGTGGCACACCATTGCTGGCGACAAGTATCTCGGCAGCAAGGACACACAGAGAGATTTCCCTTTGGCGCGGATAGTGTACAAGCGCGCCAATTCAATCTGTTCCGCCGCCGAATCGGTCAAAAAGCTCAGAGCCGCCGCAGACGGGCTGTGGATCCGCAGGTTCGAGAAGCTGGAAGTGCAAAGGCGCAGAAACGCGTTTTTTTCGGGCGAAAAATCTGCGGCGGTATATTCTTCTGTAAAATCCGAAATCGAGCGGATTTACCGCTTTTCCGCCCTTGATATGGAATATCTTAGGTACTTTGTATGTCAGGCGCGGAAAGACGACCCCGACCCCGCTCTGTGCCGTTCTCTTTACATGTGGAGCGCGGAAAAGATGACGGGCAAGACCACCGTCGCCCGCATCGTGGCCGGAATCCTAAACGGCCTTGTGACGTGGCGCGAAATCCAGCGCGCTCAAATCATGTCCGACATCCCGACGGAACTGCAATTCGAGCGTTTCGCACGCCCCAAGGGCACGCGCTACGCCTGCGTGGTGATGGACGAGGCATTCACAGGCGGCAAATCGACCGCGAAATATTACGGAAAATTCAAAGCCGCGCTTACCTCGGATTCGTGTCAAGTTGAGGTCAAGAACGGCGAGCGTTTCGACGTGCCCTGCTGGCGCAACTACATCTTCACCAGCAACGACGACATCTCCACCATCGTGGCCGACGAGAGCGAGCGGCGGATCTTCGCCATCCAGACGCAGCGACCGGAGCAGACCGACTACGATCGGCTCGTGGAATTGTGGCGGGATTACCTCCTCAACGCCCCTGAGGAGCTCGACACTGCCAAATGGTACAGGGAAACCATGCCGCAAGTCAAGGGCGAGGTCGGGGTTACGATAGACGACCTTGTGAGCGCGTTCACGTCGCCCGATTTCCTGTCCGAGCTGGAACGGTACGAGGCGGAATGCAACCAGCGCGTTCATGCGGCGTTGGCGAACGGTATGCAGGCCGTGAGCGTCAACCGATACCAAGTAAGCTTCCCGCGCTTCTTCTCCAACTTCATCACGGCCTCGTTTGACGTTCGCAAAAACCCGAACATCGTAAAGGAGGCTGTCGTTCGGGCGTTCGGGGAGCCGCGTAGCAGCGGCAACCGCAAATATTACAACGTCAAAGACTTGAAGTATGCGCTCGAGGGATACCTCAAGGAGAACAACGACCAGCCCGCGGCGGATTACGTACAAGATAATGAAATTGAACTACCTTATTAACAAACAATTAAAAATCAATTAAAAATCAAATAGTTATGGAACTAAGACCGTATCAAAAGAGGATAGCCAACTGGCTCTGCCAGCATCCCCACGCCTGTCTGTCGGTTGGCATGGGGCTGGGCAAAACCGCCGCCATGCTGCACTTCCTCAACTACACCCGCCGCCTTTACCCTCTTGCCACGACGCTCATCGTAGCGCCGAAAAGAGTAGCTGAAACCGTGTGGATGCAGGAGGCCGAGAAATGGGAGCTATGGCAGCTGCTGGCCAACATGCAGCTTGTGACTGCGAAAAACAAGCAGGACGCACTAAGCTCCGCGCTCGTCAAGATTGTAAGCCGCGATAACATCAAACTGTTCGAGGGTATGACGTTTGACATTCTCGTCATTGACGAGCTGACGAGCTTCAAAAACATGAAGAGCCAGCGCACAAAGTCTATAATGAAAATCAATGCCGACCGCCGTATTGGCCTCACTGGAACATTCGCGCCCAACGGGATGCTCGACGTGTACGCGCAACTCGCCGCGCTCGGAATAGCAAGCATGGACGAGCGCGATTTCTACGCATGGCGCGGGCGTTGGTTTACAAACGTAAACCAAGGGCGCGCCGTGGCTTTCCCTCGCTGGGTGCCGCGCACTGGAGCGACACCCGAGGCGATGATTGCCGACTACGCCGCCGACATCATCACGCTGACAACTGACGATTATCTGGAGCTTCCCGCTATGATGGAGGAGACGATACCAGTGGAGCTTTGCAAGGAGGAGCGAAAGGCATACGACGACCTCGTGGCGACGCTGCACTTCGAGCTGCCCGACAGCCCCGAGGACTTCACCGTCGATGAGAAGGCGAGGTTTGCCAAGATTCAGACCCTTTGTAGCGGGTTTGTCTATGACAACGACCACGATATTAGCCCTGACGGCGTGGTGCGCATCAATGGCGGAAGCTCAAAGATTACAGCGGCCGTGGAGTTCTGCCGCACGGCGGCGGCGGAGGGCGAATCGGTGCTGTTGTTCTACCAGTACCGCGAGACGGCGATATGGCTGGGCGAGGAGCTCAAGACTGCAGGGTTGAGGTTCGCCAGCGTCAAAGGGTCGTCGAACCAGTGGCTTATCGACTGGAACAACGGAGACTTGGATGTCTTGGTTGCAAATCCTGCCAGCGCGGGCCACGGCCTAAACCTGCAGCACGGCGGCCACATCGTGCTGTGGCTCGAATTGACATACAACTATGAGTATTTTGCGCAGGCCAACGCCCGCCTTCACCGCACCGGGCAGACAAATCCCGTGCAGGTGTACTACCTCGTCGCAAAGGATACGGTTGACGAGGGCGTTCTGCTTGCTCTCAGAAAAAAAGACAAAACCAACAAGCGGGTGGAGGCCGCGACGAAATGAAACACGTCACTATTCCAATCACGACAATAAACGGCGCGAAGAAACTCACGCCCGACCAGCGGAACCTGCTCATCATACTTGAGGACGTCACGCTGAGATTTGTGGGTATGGAGACCTTTGCTCTGTCTCTGCTCCCCGAACTTCGGAAAAACAAATTGGCCCGCTCCTACTGCTATGACGTTCAGGAAATCATCCGCCGCCGCATGATGCAGATTCGGCGCGGCTGGGGCGGCGACCGCGCCGATGACTACGAGGACAGACTCGAGGAAGCCGTCGAGGCTTGCATACCGGAACTCGAGCGACTTCGCCGCGAAATCCGAGCCGCGCTGGAGCAGAGGGTGCAATACCATGACATCGACCGCGCCGCTCTTATCGCAACTGCATCAGGACTTGTGGATTGCTGTTCACGCTGCCACGAGTGGCTGACGTGCAAAAAGCATAAGTATGCAGAAGTACGCTACGCTCTCGAAATGGTTGACACGCTGCTGGGGTGCTCACTGCTCAACGACGGCAAGCTGCCGGACATGCAGGAGGCGCAGGCCGCCTTCGCGCGGCTCTTCGACGCATTATGCACTAAGACATTGGAATTTTTCACCGAAAAAAAACAACAAAATTATGAGTGATTATAGCTGTATGCCTACACTTATGGCGGCAATTGAATATTTGCCGAAAAAAAAACAAACAAAAAATCAACAAATTATGGAAAAAGAAAGAAAAATCACCGCGCCCGATGGGTGCGAAATCGAAAAGGTTGAAATCGTGGACGGAGCAGCCGTTATCACGTTCAAACAGAAAGAGCGGAAACTTCCGAAAACGTGGGAAGAGTTCTGCGATATGTACGATGTCGGTGATGCAGAATATTATATTGACAAAACCGGGGTATGTCGTAATGCACTCAAAGACAAAGAATTTGTTTCGCGAAATCGAGAATGTGACAAAAACATTCTTCCCGATATAGCCACCGCCGAGGCTGTCCTCGCACTGTGCCAGCTCATCCAGCTACGAAACTGCTACAACGGCGACTGGGTGCCGGACTGGAGTGATACATCTGTCAAATACACCATTGAATTCGAAGCAGATAGAATTATTAATAACTATAGCAAGACGTTTCCGCAAATTCTCTACTTCAAGACCGAAGAGCTACGCGACGAGTTCCTGCGCAACTTCCGCCCGCTCATCGAGAAACTCAAACCGCTGTACGGCATCAAGGAAGGAGGCGAGAAATGAGCAAAAAATGTCATATCGTTGAAATTGACGATTTAATGAATCATTGCGGTTACGGGACTTCACAAACCGACGCGAATAATGGATACGGTTGCAATCACCCAGAACAAGAAGATACGGAATTATGCCTCGAAGAGGACGGCTATACATACAGGGTTGAAATCAGCCAATGCGAAATGGAACAGATGAGAAAAAAAGGAGATAGACGTATAAAAGAGCAAGGACGTTGTTTTCCGTCTACATGTCCGCTCGGTAGCCGTTGTGACGAGCAAGACCTTGAAGATTATGACGAAGACGGTTGTTGGGAAGGATGTGACCCATTCGACCTTGTTTTATTAGATGATGAAACATATACTAAACTATTCAAAGAAGGAGGCGAGGAATGAAACACGAGGAGCGCGAAATCGAAAGACAGTGCGTGCAGCTGGCACGGCGGCACGGCTGGGACGCATGGAAAAATGAGAACAACGGCAACAAAGGAATCCCCGACTATTCGTTTCTCAAGGGTGGGCGGTTTATCATGGTGGAGTTTAAACGCTCCGCCACCGCCCGCATCCGCCCCGAGCAGCTCACGTGGCAGGCGCGCCATCCCGAAACCGTGTTTTTTTGCCACGACATCGAAACATTCACCAAAATTTTAGGATTATGATTAAATTAAATCCAAAAAATACGGCTCCCGACTACACCGAATACGGGAGCGTCTCGACCGACTGCGTAACGGTCGGGCAATTTATGACCGAGGCGGCTGCGATATATGGCAGCGTACTGACCATTAAGGTTGACGGCTCCAAATATGAATTTTCCGAAAACTCTAAAATCAGGGTCACCGACAACACGCCGCTGGACTTCGTGACTTATGCCAGCACTCCCGGAAGCAAGGTGTTCAACGTCAAGATCAAACCGAAGCCTAAGACCGTGAAGAAATCGGGGTGGGTTAATCTATTTCGTCTGTGCGGCGAAATGGTCGTAAACGGATTATATGACAGCAAAGAAGAAGCTGAAAAGGCCGTCGGAATATTTGACGAGTTTCACGTTGCCACCGTGTGCGTAGATTGGGAGGAGGTGGAGAAATGAGAAAAGGGCAGACGTCGCCGCCGTGGAGCGGCGAGGAGTTGAGATTCCTGCGAGAAAACTACACCGAACACACCGCCGCTTGGATTGGCAGGAGGTTGGGACGCTCTATGGACGCTGTCATCAAGCAAGCCAACAGGATAGGACTGTCGAAGAAGCGCGGCAGGCCTCTAAAAGGTTCCGTGTACGTCAGATTCGAAAGAAACAAAGAAAACAGAAAGGAGGAGCAGCAATGAGCCGACAACTGTCATTCACCGACTACGATGGATTCGTCGAGAAATTCAAACCCAAGAAAACCACCGACGACTGCTACACTCCGCCCGCCGTCTATGAGGCCGTGCTGGATTACGTGAACCGCAACGTCACGCCGTTGGAAGGGCGAGAAGTCGTGCGCCCCTTCTGGCCAGGCGGCGACTACGAGCGGCACGAGTACCCGCATGGTTGCATCGTCATTGACAACCCGCCGTTCTCCATCACCGCGCAGATAGTGCGCTTCTACATCCGACACGGCGTGGACTTCTTTCTCTTCTGCGACGGCCTCACCTGCATGAACGCGGCCACGACACTCCCGCAGGTGGCTTTTCATATCGTCAACAAGAGCGTGACCTTCGAGAACGGCGCAAACGTATCCGTGGCATTCATCACAAACATAAGGCCGAACGGAGAGCGCATCGTGCTGGCTGGCGAATTGGAAGCCGCGCTGCGCGTTGCCCGCAAACAGCCGAACAAAGATAAGAAAAAATTAGTGTACCCGACCGAGGTTGTCAGCGGCGCGCTTCTCAAAAAGTTTGTGAGCCTTGGGCGCAACTTCGCCATCAGTGAAAGCCAGTGCGCACCCATCGCAAGACATGAGGCTCCCTTCGGCGGCGGCTTCGTGGTGACGACTGAGGTTTCACAGGAATTGGAGCGGGAGCGGGAGCGGGAGCGGGAGCGGGAGCGGGAGCGGGAGCGGGAGCGGTTGACCGAATACCGCCCGATGTCGCCCGCGTTCCACGAGATGCTCCGACGCCTCAACGATTCCGCTCCACCGTTCAAAATTACACCTTGACCGCGTTTTAGTGTAAGAAAATTATTATAATTATCGGATTTGCATCGGTGAATCCGATAATTTTATCTTGCTGGGCTTCAATGGGTTATATTATTATTATTATAATTATTATAATTATTATATATATTTACATGTTATACGTGGTTT
>JAEIGA010002965.1_pt1 | contig 26762 bp, 37 predicted proteins | sample 9270691 | NCBI WGS metagenome assembly JAEIGA01 (sample SAMN17057246, study PRJNA624740) | gut metagenome | biome: biome; isolation source: fecal sample | host: Bos grunniens | place: China: Xizang | collected 2019 | reverse complement strand
TTCCCCCTTAATCATTTTGTCTATTTCCTCTGCAACCGCTTCAGTAATAGGACAATTATCATATTGTTCTTCCCAGGAGTCATACATTTTGATTTGTAATAAACAACTGTCATCCTCGTATGAACACATTGGACATCCTGTACAATCCGATGGTTTATCCATATCAATCATGACCATTGCTTTCCTCCTTCAGTTCCTTCACCATGGCTTCTGCAATTCTGAATCTTATCTCAAGATTAGCCATGTCATGTTTTATTTTGTTGTTTTCTTCAAGAAGCATCTCATAGGCTTCCTGAAGTTCCTTGTATCTTCTGTAGCTGAATACTATTGGTTTGTTCATGTCCTTACTCCATTATCATCAGTTCACATTCAATTGGCTCTACCATCGCATCTCTGCGGATCGTGGTAAGTTCTCCTGTCCTCATAAGCATAACTACGATGTCATCCGTCAGCACTTCCTTGTTCTTCCGCACTTCTATGTCACCCATGTACTTGACTCTGCGGAACACCAGGTCATTCCATATAAAGAATGCATCAGGCTCAAGGTTGAACAGGAATCGTTCATTGTTTACTCTGTCATCATTGATAGTCAGCATCAAACCGCCTCCATGTCATCATTGACCGATTCAAATTCTTCCTTTACTTCTGCCAGGACTTCTTCAGGAACACGCACGATACCTTCTCTTGCAAGTGTGTCCTGCTCTCCCTCTGAATAACCGACAGTGTAGCCGTCATGGTAGCCTTTTGTGTAACCCTCAGATATTCCTATTTGCTTTCCATACTTGAGCATTTCTTCCAGCCGTCTGTTCTGATCTTCCTGGTTCTCAAGTTTCTGTGCCGTTACACCGGCTGCATATCCCTTGTCATATAGTGTGTCAAATATCATTATTGTTCCTCCTTAAACCTTAAATAGTCCGTTAATGCTTTTGCGGATTTCGTCCGGCATCTGCACCGCATCAACTTCAGGCTCAGGTTCAAACACCTTGTACTTAGGTGGTTCAATTACTGGCTTGGCGTTTGTCGGTTTGTCATTCTTGGCAAATTCCTTCTCACGTCTTTCCCAAGTACGCACTGCTGCTTTCCAGTCTCGTATCAGCTGGCCATTCTTCTTGCGCCATTCTGTCTCAGAATAGTAGTCATAGAATTTTGCAGCATCCATTGTGTAGTTCATTTCAGCAACATATTCCGAAACCTGAGCGAGTGAAGGAGGGAATTTTTCCCTCTCTATTCTTTTACTTTCTTTTACTTTCTTCTCTCCTGTACCGTCTGCTGTACCGTCAGATGTACTACCTGCTGGCTCACAACCTTGGAAAGTTTCGTAATTTTCAACGGTTATAAGTGTTCCAACTGCTGTGCCGTTTTTTGAAATATTTCCCTTTTTATCAAGATAGGTCAGGAACCGTCTTACCTTGCCTCTGCTCCATCCCCAATCATGTGCCAGTGTGTCTTCACCTCTTAGAAGCTGACCACGTTTGATGGTGATGGTTTTGCCCTTAATAACACAGGTCTTTGTTTTGTAGTTGGCTTTGAGTAGAAGATCTATCCATGCTTGCGCTCTGCTGAATGGTTTTTCTGTCCACAGTTCATTTTCAAATATTTGTCTGTATAATTTAATGTAGCCATCACTCATGGTTATGCTCCAATAACTTCTGTATTATTTCCCCTGCATCTGTTGGTGAGCAGAAACGAAACTCGCAACCATATCTGCCGGACATTGTGTTCATTGCCATTGCTAATTGGTCACCAGGAATGATCATGCCGTTGTGCAGCCGTATCTTCTTGCCGTACAAGTCACCGATCTCTTTGAAATGTCCATCCTCTATAAGGAAAATCAATTTGCAACCGGCATCTCTTGCTTTCTTGCATTCATTGGCAAATCTGTGCTTTTCCTTGCCGTTGCCACACATGTTCATGCCTATTTCATAAATGTCTTGTTTAGTATCAATGGCCACCTTAGGAGGAGGCGCATAATCACCAAACGGCAAAGCGCATCTGATATAGGCAACGCCATTCTCATCCCAATAGTCATGCTTGGCTTGGTGCTTGTTTTGTTTCTGCCTTGTGTCTTCTATTACGGTCAGCATTAGAACGACACGTCATCATCATTCACAGGCCCAAAGCTGGCACTCATATCAACCACATCAGCGGTCTGTGTTGGTGCGGATGTTCCAGTTATCCTTAGTTCCGGCACAGTGAAGTTACCTGCCCTGATGTCATCAATGGTCACAAATGTTGCATTGTACCAATCAATGCCTTTTTTCCTTGTACCGTCATTGCCGTCATACTCACGTTCACCGACAACCACACCGATGCTTTTACCTACAAGTTTAGTCTCATCAACGTCTTCATAGTCACCAATGACAAGACCATCTGTGTTTGCATTGGATCTTCTCACAACTTCTATGAATGCCTTGAAAAACGGCAGTGCCTTTTCCTTGTATGACTTGTTGCATTTCGCTGGCCAAAAGCCGAACCTATCCTTGATGCCTTTGCAATAATCTCTCAGGTCACCTTCTGCAAATTCAAGGCACATCTCTATGGTTTCCTTCTGCTTGTTGTTGGATACAGATTCAATCCGCATAACATAACCACCTGGTATTGGCTTTGCGTAAGTTCCTGCTGCGTCCAAGTTGCTCATATTGCGTCCAATCATGTTTATAACCTCTCTATAAGTTCTTCATACTCTAACGGTTTAACCAACTTCTTCTGCGTCCTGCACCAGGAACACACACCGCACTTCTTTGGTTCTGTTATCCCTCGTTTGACTTCATCAAAGAGCTGGATGTAATACTTGATCATCTCACCTGTTGAATTTAGCCTGTAGTCAGGAATGTGTATCAGTTCCTTGTCAGGTGTCTTCTCTTTGGTGACAACTGCAAGGAAAAACGGAAGTTTCTTGCCCACATTCTGTTCAACTATCTGCTGGTAGATGAACCCCTGAATGTCATAACCCCATGCGTCAATGAATGTCTTGCGCTCACCATCCTTGAACATCGGCTGCATGTCCTTCATAACTTTTAGGTCAACAATCTTGTCATCATGCAGAGCATCAACCTTGATTTTCCACTGGACACCGAACAGTTCACCTGTCATGATGACTTGCTTTTGACCGTCCATGTACTGCATAAACAGTTCATCTGCCTCTGCGTACTGAATCAGCTCGTCTGCCCTTTGATAGTCCACTTTCAGCTCACCTGTCCTTTTATTGAATATCTCAGGATGCTGTGCAGTGAATGTGTCCATCTCTCCGCTGAAATAGGCATCTACATATGAGCCAATAAGAAGGTCTTTGCTTTCCGGCCTTACATAGTCACCTTCAAGTTCAGCCATTGCCCTTGCCTCACATTCTTTGAAGGTCTTGAATTGTGATACTGACCAGTATTCTGTGTTGGCCTTGGTGCTAAAATAGTTTTCTTTGGATAACTTCATAACGTCCACCTACTTACTCACAAACGGTCTTATCCTAACTGCCCAACCATGCTTGCCGAACCAGTTACCTTCTTCTCTGTATAGCTGAATGGTCTTGCCTACCCATTCCTTGGTTCTGCCTGTGCCGAGTGCTTGCTTGATGTTATCCTTGTTCACTCTTGCGCTCAGGATCATCGGTTTCAGTGAACCTTCAAAGTACAGAATCACTTCCTCTTTGTTTGTGTTGGTCTTGCCGTTGTGGACGTTTTCAAACTCAACATCCTTGATGGTTACAAGTACATCCTTGCCGTCATCAGGCAAATCCCATTCACCCAGCCAAGGTGAGTTGAAGGTTTCTTCAATCCTCATATCTACTGTCATGTTCTTCCCTCCTTGAATACAAATCTTCCTTGTGGTAGTCATAGTCATGATCCCACCTGTCATCATAATTGCGTTTGTTATCTTCACATTCCATGCAGCCGTCACATTCTCTTGAATGCGCCAGGACACACATATAAGCCATTGCTACTCCTTTCTCTGTGGATGGTGCTTGGTGGATGGTTCGTGCGTGATTTGTGTTTCTCATGAATAAGATTGATTACACCACCCACAGCCTGTACCTATAGTGATATCTCTACTACTACTATCTATAGCCAGCAGACAGACCAAGGGATTTATGTTAGATCCGTCTGCCAAACCATCTACATTGGATAGGCACTGTTGATAATGATGCCCATGATGACACCGAAGATGACTCCGGCAATTCCATATCTTGAATAGTCAATGATACTTCCTTCTCTTACTCTGTACTTCTTCATTGTTACTACCCCCTTATGTCCTTGAAGTTCTTGCACGATCTGCAATTGAATCTCATTCTTCTTCCAATTTCGTGACACAGACCGCCAACGGCACTTGGCTCCCCACCATCATCCCAATACTTGCAATCTGCACAGATATGGTTTTTCCATGCCTCAATGACTTCATACTGGATGGTTGCTGCGCCTGTTGTAGCATCTACCTTGATGTCTTTGACCGCTTCTGTTTCTACTCCTGACAGAAACTCATTGATGCTTTGCTCAAGGTGTGTCACATTGTCTGTAAGAATGACTTTGACTTGTAACATAAAAATTGCACCTCCTTTTCTGTGGTGGTGCAATTCTACAACTTTCAACTATTCCGTCTTACATCATAATTTTGGGAAGAGTAGTGTGTAGATTGCACCAAGACTTGACTATTTGTTATTCAGGTATGCCAATATGGCTGTTTCAATAAGATTAGAAGCTGTTCTGTTTTCTGCTTTTGCCCTTTCCTTGACTCTTGCAATAAGTTTGATATCCAAGTAAAGTGAATACATTTTTTTAGCCATGTTGTTACCTCCTATTGATTATTATACGGATATTCTTTATAATGTCAATATGTTGTATGCTAAATAAATAATAAGGAGTATATCATGGGTATATTTGATATTTTCAAGACTACAAAAAACGGACATGCCGTGTCCGGTGCTGAATATGACTCTATTGATGCCGTTGCCGTACAGACAAACCTTCTTGTTGCCACAGAATCAACTGACCGCCAGGCAGCCATCAGAAAGTTAGCTGTTGGTTCGCTGGTCAACCTAAAACCAATCAAGCGCAAAGGTCAGAACATCTATGTGGTTACAGATTGCCGGAACAATGCCGTTGTTGGTGAGATCAGTTACGGAACATCAGACTACCTTGCACAGAATTTCAAAGGACACAAGATGTTGGGCAAAGTTGCGGAAATAGGCAAACTGACACCTATGGGTAGTGGTAAGCAGGTAAGAATAGAGTATAAAGTGTATCTGTGAGGCTCTATTTTTCGTTTTAAGCCACGTTTATCTGTTCATTGATGTCTTTTATGCCAATAAAAAAAGAGGGCCGAAAAAGGCCCTCATAACTTATACCCTGCTGTAAAAGGACTTATACCCTGCTGTAAAAGGCAAAACTAATGAACAAGGAGTCACGGCATTTATTTTTCATTGTATGCTGCGCAGGGCAAAGTTGTTAAATTGTTATGGAGTGGTAGTCAATTACCTTTCTGTCTGTTCTATTTTGGTCTTTGTCTCTGTACACAGACAATTCCAAGTATTGAAGTTCCGGCAAGGATGGTATTTCATACTCTTTTTTAAGTCCATAACCACCTGGTTTTAAGTTGGCATCTACTATGATTTCCTTATATGGAACATGTGTGGCTGTGCCATGTATTCTGTCAACTCTTATCTTGCCATGCGGAGAATATTCTTGCATATGAGTATGACCGCTGACCGCAAAATCAACCCCATCAAAACCGGCAATAAACTTCTTGTGTTTGTTTCTTGTAGATCCGTGCGAAGTGACACCGACAAAGACTATCTGCTTGCATCCGTGATGGTTGCCAAACACATACTTGGTGATAGCCACATTCTCACGATAGATTTCAGGACATCCCCATAAAACGCATAGATTGTACAGTGGGCATGTTGTTCCCACTTCCTTTGTTATGCGCTCCTCATGGTTTCCAGGCACCGCCGCCGTCAGTTTATGTGCAACTGGCTTGAACAGTTCATATAAGTATTCTATTTGTTCCCTTGGTTGAAGCGTTGCATGATATACATTGGTCACAGAATTTTTCAAACCAAAATCACCCAAATCACCACATAACACTATACAGGCACATGGATCTTCTTGTATTATCTTCAGTTTCTTCTTTATTGCGTCCTCGTCAAAGTTCTCTGCCCCTACATGCAAGTCACCAATAGGATAGATTCTAAGAAGATTCTGCTCTCTTGGGAATACTTTTGTGATTACTTCAAGGTCATTTATCATATCTAACTGGCTTCTTTATGATCTCCTGATACAGCTTGTCACCTGTTGAGTTAAGACCCAAGGAATGGTAACTGTCATACAGATAATTGATATTTTCAACCTCATCCTCTGTCAGTGTTTCTTCCGGCAACAGATAACGGCAATACCTGAAGAATGCATCATGTGCGAGTGCTTTTACGGCCTTGTCATAATTCTTTGACTTCTTATATAAGCCTCTTACCCAAACACATATCCCTGAAAAGATGGCTGCGCCACATGCTGACAGTATTGAATTGATAATAATGGTTGTTGCCTCTGTCATAACTACCGCCTTCTTCTGTCTGCCACTTCTGTAATGGCTGAATATATAAATAACGCACCAAGGATGATGCCCAATACTATAACTATTCTCATTTTGTGTATGTCGGATCTATGTTGCTTGTTGCTGTGTACTTCTTAGGTTTGCCCATAGGATAGTCACCCTTCTTGCCTTTAATGACTTGTACTGGTGTTCCTATTGGGCAATTGTTATAGATGTATTTTGCCAACTTGTACGGCATTCTTACACAGCCAGCAGATGCAGGTGTACCTAACTTGTTAAATTCACCTTTATAAACATGGCCTGTTGTTTGCCTGGTCTTGTATGGTACAGTGTGCATACATTTACCGCCATGGAATCTGCACAGATACTCTGCGTAAGATTTACCGCTGGACATCTTGGCTGTTCTCAGTTTGGCTTTCCGTCCACCTGAAGCGCCTTGAATCTTAAAGTTGCCTGTTGGTGTGGTATGGCCTTTAGATGCTGTGCTGACGAACTCTGACATAATCGGCTTGGTTTTACCGTCACTGTAGATGCCGTAAACAGTTGCAATTTGGTTTGTCAGGTCAACTACCACCTTATAGGATTTGATTTTGGCTGTGCTTGTTGGTTTTGGTGCAGGAGTTGTCGGCTTCTTTACTGTGCTTGAACTGGGATACACCTTTGCATTAATCATTCTTTGCAGACCCTTAACGGATGCAGGGCCGAACTCACCATCAATTTTGCCTGAGTAATATCCTGCTTTGGCCATTTTGGTTTGCAGTTTTTTACTGGTTCCAGGCCCCCATGCACCGTCTTGGGATGCTCCACAATAAGCCTGTGTCTTTTTCACGGTATTTAAACCGAGAATGCCATCAACTCCGGCTCCAACTAACTTCTGTAAACCGGCAATGGTATTGTATCCGCAATCACCGTCAACGGCTAATTTCTTCAGTGTGTATGTTGCCTTGAAGTGCGGTCTGAACACACCCTGGATGTACTTTGCTGGTCTTGTCTTTTCAGCCACAATACCGCCATTGGTGTTGCCCTCAATGGTGTACACTTCTGACGTTGATTTCTTGGCCTTTACGAAACCAATATGATTTGGATTGCCGTTCCTATCCCAATCAAAAAAGATGACATCCATTGGCATTGCGAGATACAACGGAATTTGTGCCATCTCCTTCTGTAAGATTCTGATTGTTGTTGGACAGTATGTCTGTTTCTTGCCACCACAGAACAGACTTGCGTTGCCTGTATGATGGAAGATGTAAGTTACAAACGCATCACAGTATGCCGTACCACTTGGCAATCCGCAATACTTCCTGAAGATCGCACCGCCTTTGCCCTTGAACTGTTTAGCGTAATTGTAGGTTTCAATGTTATTCTTCCCCATCGTCTTCCACCTCCGCATCATCAGGTTCTTCCTGGCTCATGTAGATGTGCTGTTCGTATTCCACTTCAGGAAGGCCAGTTGCAACTGATGTGAGAATTGATGCTACGCCTGACAAAAGACCAGTAACTAACCATGCCATGATGACATAAAAAATGCTCCAATCAAGTGATTGAAGCAAAGACGGTGTGATTACCGTACCAACTGGCAACATACTTGCCAACGTCTGACAAATCGTCCTGATGCACCTGATCAGGCTTGCTTTTATGAATGTGTTCATTGTTATACCCATGTTCCTTTCATGTAATATCTTAATGTTCTTGACGCAGATCCGAAACTTGTAGGAGCATACAGCCTCAGTTTCGGCGGATTTGTCATGTCTGTAATGTCTGCCCATCCACCTCCGGACAGTTCCGCTGTTATGAAGTCAACGCCTGTTACGAATGACGGCATTGCGATATCGTATGTACTCGCCGTTGTGTAGAGGCTTCCGCTTGCCGTACTTATAGCAAGTGTTGTAGTAGCACTGCCCCACATTTCAAGTGTACCGTTTGCATACTTGCGGTACTCCCATGTTACTGATCCGGCTGTCGTTGTGCCTTTAGTGTAGGCGCAGTTTAGAATCTTTGTCAGCAACTTCTTCATATTCAGCACGATGCCCACCCCCTTTCAGGAGTGAGCGCAGAAAGTAGTTTTTTAACTACCCCCCCCAATTTGACCCACAGAACATAGAATGTGACCGTCCATGAATTTGATGACGTTCCACGGTTCGTAATGTAGGCCGTTACCGTTGCGCTGCCGTTCTGCACGTTATCTAAAAAGAATGAACGTGGCACACCATATCCTGAGTTGGTACCACTCATGTTGATTCCAACTATGCCTACTGGATAGTATCCGCTTTTGGTTACGGATTTGACCACTGAAAAAGCACCCCCTGATGATACAGTTGATGTTTGTGAGGTGCTTGTAACAGCAAGAGGCATGTTCATCCATGTGAGCATTTTTGTCAATAACTTCTTAACATTGAGCATCTACCCACCTCCTATTCAATTACATCACTCTGCCAACCAAGTGCGGTAATGGCTGCGTATAAATCACCGTCAGTTGTGCCGGATGCTGCTGTTGTGTCTATTGAAAAATAAGGATTTTCTATCTCGGTGTTTCCAGTAGTGAGTGTGGTGTCACCAACTGCGGTCAGGTCACCGTTTACTGCAACATCACCATTAAACACTGTATCCATGCCACACTTAAACAGGCCGTTTTGGTAACTTGTTAAATTGTCATTTGCTGGTGCACCGAAGGCAATTTCTTTACCACCAGCCTGAAAATCTATCGTATAGAACGCAGTAGATAATGTCTGCGTTATAGGCTGTGACGGATTATATGTGTCTTCTGCTGTTAGAGTTATCTCATACGAAGTGTCTTCTGCAAAGATGTGACTACTTGCATAGTTTGCATCTATAAGTCCGTAGACAGTAGCACCGCTTTGAACAGTGCTCCAGTCGCTTATCTCTGTTGAACTTGAGAAAGGCGTTGCCGAATACCATGTAGTGCTCGCACCGCTGATATCCGTGACATCTGTGCCGTTTATCTCAACTGTAGGCTCAACAAGATGTGTTGCTCCGCTTGTGTAGTTTATTGTAGCCTCTACAAGCCCATAATGCCCTTCATCATCTTTCGTTCCGCTACTGTTAGTTCTGTAAACATCAAAAGTCACCGCTGGTATGTTGTACTGTGTAACTGTTATTGCCGATAACTGAACAGTTGCAGACTGGTCACGAGAATCTACGAATGTGACTGTAGGTGTAATAGTGCCAGCATCTTCAACATCTAACTGGTATGTCTTTGTCTCTGTAGGCTTTGTGCTTGAAGTAAATGTTTCTGTTGTTGACTGTCCGCCTATTGATACAGTAACAGATTTGATATATCCGCCATACTTGGCTGTTCCAGTTGTTCCGCTTGAGGAATACGTAAACGGAACAGATATTGTTGCTTTAGTAAGACCAGCATAATAGTCTGCTGTATCCTTTGTTATTGATGGAGAACTTGTCAACGCTGGTGGGCACTTGTAATAGATGTAGCCTATCGTACCATTTGCCAAGTCGCCTGAATAATAATCTTCATAGTCATAGTTTGTTGACCCCCATGAACGAGCGTAAGCATAAATCCCTCCGCTTGTTGTTAATGCTATGCTTTTCGTTGTAGGGTTTGACGAAGTAAAAATTGTATCTGCCGAAACTCTCTGCGGAAATGTGCTTGTCTCTGAAAGAGTGTACGCTGTTCCCGAAGTCATCGCACCAGCGTTTCTACGCTTTGTTGACCCAATCCATGTGTTCACAACTGGGAACGCAAGGGAAAGGTCAACTTCTCCTTTTGCTTTTGGTATTCCTGATGGCTTTACATACTTCGCAGTTGCCGTTGGTGCTGAAATTGAAACAGTCTGCCCAGTTGACGTAACATTGTAGTCCGACCCAGTTATAACAAAAGTCCATGTTGACCGATTTGTTGTTATCCAGTCGTATCCGTTTTCTTTTGCTGTTCTTGTTATAGAAGCCATAATATTATCCTAACCACTTGAGATACAAGTTATTCTTTGTGTTGCCGTTTATTGTTGTTGTATGCACTTTCCAAGACCACTGACCAAGGCCACCATCAGACATAGGTGTGCCAACATCCATCTGCTGAAGTACAACCGATTGCGTAATGTATAACTTGTTGCCGTTGATGTATGCAACCTTTTGCGCTGCCTGATAAAATCCAATTTCTGTTCCATCTATCTTGATGTGGAAACCGTCTTCTTTGCCGATGACCGCATTAGTTCCATACTTTGCCAGTGGGCCGTTGTTACCATAAATAACAAGACCATCTGTGTTTGAAAGCAACAATTTTGAATTAACATTGTCGGTCTGTAACCAAAGGCCATTAGAATCAAGTGCCAAATGTGACACTAAATAATCCTGCACCGCTTCATCAATATTCACAATTTCATAAAAACCTTGTGCCGATGGATCACCAGTTGGATTGTTCACCACAGCATACCTGTCATTGACCGCATCATAGGTGAAATACCATTTACCATCCACAACAGTTTCATCTGTCGTGAGTTGATACGTTGCGTGTGTGCTAACCCAATTAAGGACACCCACAACATTTTCTACCATAGATAGTCCGGTCAGTGCCGATGATGCAGCACTATTAGCATCTTCTGCACTTCTCTGCGCCTCATCCGCATCGGCCTGCGCCTGTACCGCAATGCCATGCACACTGTCTGCTGTGGCTTTTGCGTCGGCAGCTGCTTCACTTGCTTCATTGGCTGATTTAACCGCAGAATCTGCTGCAATGCTTGCCGTCTTTGCATATTCCGTTGCAAGTTTGGCTGTTGTGTCATCAGTAGGTGGTGCAGATGCATTTCCGTTTATCCAAGCAGAACCACCGCTGACCCTTACTTGTACAACGTCACCCTGTTTGGCATCAACTGTCCTTTTTACTGGCGTTTCATCTACACCGCCAGGAATATGAACCCATACTGTTGAACCGTCAACCCTTGTAACTGTTGCTGCCGTGTCATATGGTTTTGTGCCTTTATTGTCATTACCTTTTATTACATCAATAAGTTCCTTACTGACCGACATATTCAACTTCCTCCTCTGTGGTGCATCCATATCCAAGTGTTATACTTTGTGATACTACCTTGTACACGCCCTGAAGTCCTTGCCTTGGATAGTTCAGCCTTACATAGTCTGTAACAAGCACGTCAGGATCATACCGCCTTGTATAATTGACTTGCGTTTCTACCTGTTGCAATTCCTTCAACCTGCGCTGTGCGTATTCTGCAATTGACTCTGCATCACTAAGTGATACATCAGAATCTTCTTCCCACACTTCCCTGCCACGATTGACAGTTGACAGTGGTGAATCAGGCTCATCATCTCTTGCGATTGCAGACAGGTCATCAGATACTGCCCTAAGCACATTAGGACATTCATACCAATCCCTTGTGATGGTCAGTGTTGGTTCTAATACATCAACATTGAGAGCATCAAATGTCCTTGTTGTTTCTGTTGCTGGCGCAAGTATCTGAATGGTTCCATCACCAAGAATGCGCATTCTCCAATTGATTGCCTCAAGCACTTTATCAACCATGCTCAAATGCGTTTCCTTGTCTTCCGCAATTATTGCGTTTCTTAAGGCTGGTGCTTCACCAATTATTTCAACAGGCGCAGGAGTAACGGACAGAAGGTCTTGTATTATAGTTCCACCGTCTATTTCTGCCGGAACATAATAACCACGAGACAAAAGAACGTCTTCAGCGGGTTTCAGCACTGAATAGCACTCAAGGCTTGTGGTTGCTAAAACGCCATCAATGTCCTTGGAAGGTGCGGAAGTCAGACCAGTGAATATTGGCACATGATCTGACGCACCGCCCTGCTGAACATCTAAGTATATCCTTATATACTGTTCCCTCTCGTCATAATTAATAACTGTAAGGTCTGCGCTGTCTCTGAGTCCTGAATCAGACCGTGTTATACTTCCTTCCGTCAACTGCAACCGTGTTGTTTCTCTCCATGTCTTGCCGTCAACTATGTAGGCGTAATATGTTGCTGTGTAGCCTTTTGCCCAATTCATTACTCGCTCTCCTCATAGTTCCAAATGTTATAAGGCTGTCCGTCAAGTTCTTCAGCATCAACCCTTGTGATGTTAAGTGTTACTGAATATGCCTTGCCTGCGCTTGAATGTGACATGTCATCCTGCACTTCAATGTCACAAGCATATGATGAACCGTCAGGTGTTCTCAGATGGCAGATACCATCCCATATAGCAAGAAGTTTGAGCTGCTGAATGGTTTCAGGATCTGTGGTTTTAACTACAAGACCCTTGACAGAGCCTGTTCTTGAATAGCCTTTATTCCAATCACCCTGAACACTTCCACCAAGGTACTTGGTTTCTTTGAAGTCTTTCTGCCATGAATTTGAAACATCAAGGTTATACCTGATAATTACCTCGTCACCGCCAAAGTCAATTATTGAATAATCAACATCAAGGAAATCACCATCGGTTTTGCCAAGGTCAATCCATGCTATGTCATTTGAAGGTGTGATATAGTCACCATCAAAGGTCTTGTACACGATTCTGTGACCGCCATACTCACCAATTGCTGGGTACGGATCTACATAGGTGGTTCCCATTGTTGCGCCCTCTACAATAAGTTCAGGTCTGTCCACAGATAACCTGTATATGTCAACTGTGTCACCAGCCTGATACCCAACTGGTTCTGTTGGTGTAATAAGTGCTACAGTTCCATCCATAGTCACAGTTGCTTCAGGTTCTACAGCCTGGTGTGACCAAGCAATTTCAAAGTCAAGTTCCGCTGTGTCTGTCTGTCCAAGGCCGTCCTCTACTGTTGCAAGGATTCTGTACTGCGCACCGTCATCAAGTACACCTATAAGGTCATCACGTTCCACGGTTATCTGATCTTCACCAGTTTGTGACATGACAAATATTGTTTCACCTTCATAACCGTTGAAGTCAGTGCCATCAGGTCTGTCAATGTGATAATCGGCAGCACGTTCAACCACAAGTGTTGTTGTACCTCCATCCCCTGCGCCTGTTACCGTTACCTCTAACGGCATTGACTCAAGACCATAGAACGTCCTTGTGTCACCGTCAACGGTCTCTGTTTCTACAACAAGATTGGTTGATGTAATGGTAGCCGTTAATGGTGCTGCTATTGTTACCGGCACAGGTGCAGACCAATCGTCTGAAACTCTGCCTGATACTGATACAACACGGACACAGAGATAATGCGTTTCGTTCTGATTCCAGCCAACGTCATCTGCATATATAGTGACATGCTGTGCTGATTCAACATTTGCAATGATGCTTGGCACAATCTCATACCAGCCAAGTGCCTCAGGATCTTCTGTGCCTACTGGTGTCTGTTCAACATATACACCGTCAACTAATTCATAATATGTTTTGTCATCATCAACAACAGTGTCTTCCGTAAGCGCATACTTGCCGTAATGCAGACCGTTGCCATCAACTATAGCCTCAGTAATTTCTGCACACGCCTGCCCTGTGCCGTCTGTTGAAACAAATGCCCAATAAGCAGATACTGAACCACCAACTGGTATGATTCCGCTTGACAGTGCCAATGATGGAATACTCGGTGCGCTTGACAGGTCAATTACCGCCATCTCAGACCACGGCCCATATATTGTGTTATCACCACTGCTATTGACCAGCCTTACTCTGATGTACCACCGCTCACCTGTTTCAAGTCCGGCTATAGTCCATTCAGATGCATGTACATTTGATACTGTGTATTCTGATGGTTCTGCTGTTGACTCCCATGCGTCAGGATGGTCTGCCCATGAAATTACTGCACTGTTGGAATCTTCCCAGCTCCAATCCCATGCAACTTTGACCGAACCTGGTACACTTGTTGGCTGTACTGTAATGCTGCTTGGTGCGTCCGGCATTGTACCTGCTTGCCATACAATGTCTGACTCCATGGCTGATGTAATTTCATAACTGCCTACACCGTCAGCTCTTACTGTCGCATCATAATCACCGACAACGGCATACACACCAAACTGAACTGTTTCACCTGTCCAATCAGGACACTGTACCGTTACGGATGTGCTGCCATTTGGAATAATTCCAAGTACGGCAAAATCATCAGGTTCTGATGCTGTCCTGTACAAAACTGCAAGGAATGAATCTGATACATCTGAATTATTGGTAGCCGCTATGGTTGCCTTGAATGTTGCTGGATCTGTGACAACATTGTTAAGAGTTGGTGCCTTTAGTTTACCTGCCGTCACAAATGTCCAGTTGCCGTAAGTAGTTGACAATGAATGTATTGAGTTGACCCTTACATACAGTGCCTGGTCATAACCAAGTGATGTATCAATTGGAAAACTAATTGCATTGGTATAACCATACTGTGATATTGTGGCTGCCGTTGTTGGCGATGCCCCTGAAGGACAAACCATGTCAGGATCAGGCGTGGCCATTGTATAATCAACTGTCAGAGAATCAGTTGGATATGCTGTATTTGATGTACCTGACCATTTGACATATGCCTGATAGCCATTGTTTGTTTTTGTTGCTTTTGCCTCCTCAACAATCTTCATATATGGAGAAGCATACACCCTTCTGCCGTAGGCCCATTTAGAGGCACCACTTGGGCCTCTTGAACGGACTCTAAACCATCTGGTATGAGAACCTGAAGCAATTGCAATACCTTCTGTTATAGTCTTACTGTCAGATGCCGATTGACCAGTCCAATGATACCAGCTGTTCTTTCCTGTGTTCTTCCATCTCAGTTTAGATCCATCCGTTGTGCTGCAACTTGTCACAAGCATTGAGTCAATCTCGCAATCAACAAATATACTTCCACTTGTTGCTGATGTTGCTGTACTCCAGCCGAATACACATCTATTTGAGATACTTGCATCAGGGGTTACTGTTACAGTTGGTGTGCTTGGCTTAGAAATTGCGAAAGATTTTGAACTCCAACCTGACCACGTTTTTTTGGTCTTGCCACGAACCCTGAACTGTACAGAACTGAGATATTTTGATTTTGATGGGTAATAACTTGAAAGTGGGATGGTAAATGCTTTTGATGTTACAGTTTTCCCTATTGAAGATGTTACCCAGCCATTTTTGCCAATCTTGCTTGAAAACTGTTCACCCTTGTCATACTTTTCGCCACGTTTCCACTTGCACGTCATTTTGGCCCCATTACGAGCCATGGATAACCCTGTTGCTTTCTTAGTCATTTATATACTCCTCATTTCAAGGCGCATTTGTCTGACGAGCCTCTTTGCCCATTCTTCAGGATCATCAGCACCATTTACTGTGATATTGTTTATTATTGATGCACCGTTTCCGCCAACCGCTTCAGCAATATCATTCATTAATGCACGTCTGCCGTACAGTATTTCATCACCTGCTTCACCAGCTGCGAACATTGTTTCCTTGCCGAACATGTACGGTTGATCCATAGCCTTTGCAAAGTGTGATGTTGACGTGCTGGCCGATGATTTTGCGCCACCATCTTTGGTTTTGGATACACTTACCTTTGGAAGTTTAATGAATCCCTTAAATATCTTGCCGACATTGAACGGAAACATATTCTTGATTTTTTGTATAATTTCCTTAACCTTATCTTTAGCTGAGTCAAGTTTTTCTTTTATGGCTGTCTTTATATTATTAAAAACAGTTGTGACTTTGCCTTTAAGTCCGGCAAATGACAGCAATGATTTCACTTTGCTAATTGCACCACGGATGGCATCAGGTACCGCTTTGATTTTACTTGCAATGCCGTCCTTGATTTTGGCAGCCTGTGTCTTGACTTTACCTATCATGGCCTTCAATCCACTAAGGAGGCTGGTCATTACATACCGTCCAAGTTTACCCCACTGGAATGCCATGAACACTGACACAATGGCCTGTAATATCTGCGGTATGTTCTGTATCAGGACAGGAATTGCCTTGATAATGCCAACCAGCAAAGACTTCAAAATGTTGAATCCAGTTTCAATTATTTTTGGTGCATTGTTGTTTATTATGTTTGCAAAGTTGGTGATGATTCTTGGTATTGTCTGTATGAATGTTGGTATGTTCTGAATGATACCCTGTGCGATGCTCTGAATCAGTTTCAAACCAAGGCTGATGAATCTGCTTGCAATAGGCCCAAGTTTTTCAGAGATGCCAAGCAATCCATGCATCAAATCTGATAACAATGTTGGGAAGTTCTTTTGCGCTCCTGATATGAGACTCTTTAACAGATTCATTCCTGCCGTCATGAGCTGTGGTGCGCCTGTCTGAATGAATGTGCCAATTGCTGTTGGCAGACTCTGAATAATTGTGCCAATAGTTGGTATCAGATTGTTAAACAAATAGTTTGACATCGCATCTGTGAAGCCTTGCATGGATGATTCCACATTTTCACCAAGACCGATGTTACCTATTAGGTTTTCCCAGGCTGCTTTCATTCCTTCAAATGAACCGCTTAGTGTACTCTTGGCTTCTTCCGCTGCGACACCTGTTAAACCAAGTTCACCCTGAATAACATGGATTGCATCATATACGTCACCCAGGTTGCTTATATCATAATGCACACCGGATATTTTTTCGGCATCGGCTAAGAGCCGTTCCATCTCGGTCTTAGTTCCTCCATAGCCCAATTTTAAATTATCCAATAGCATATATTGGCCTTTAGCAAATCCCTGATAGGCTTGCTGGATGGATTCAAGAGGTGTACCCATCTTTGCAGCATTATCTGCCATGTCAAGTATTGCTTTGTTGGCAGCATCTACCGCTTGCGTTGTGTCACCACCGTATGCCTGTTTTAACGCAGCTCCAAAAGATACGGCCTGTTCTGCATAGTTGCTCTGTGATATTCCTGCCTCAGCAGCAGCCTGTGCGTATTCTCTTGCCTTGTCGGCTGCATTGCCATACAGTGTGTCAAGACCGCCTATATAAGATTGTTGCAACTCGGCAGTTTCATTGATAGCAGCCTTGAAGCCACCAATAAGTGCTGCGCCTATTCCAGCAGCGGCCAGTGCGCCTTTTAATTTGCCAGCAAGCAATGCACCAGCACTTGATCCGGCTGCGCTTGCATCACCATTTAATGACTTAGACAGTGATGTCCTCATGCCTTGAGCAGATGCAACTACCTGAACATATGCAGTTCCTAAAGTTGAGCCTGCCATTATGGTTCCCCTCCTGTTACTTTCTTGCGTATATTTTCAAATTCGTCAACGGTTAATTTTCGCACTTTGTTTTTGTCTTCTGATACAAAAAAATCAGAGGCAACACTTTGCGGTCTGCCTCTACCCTTCTTTGCATCTTCTGTCTGCGCCCAGCATAGCCACCGCACACCATCTAATATCTGTGCAAGTAGCACTTCTGCCACATCTCCTCGTACACCGTTGACTTTGTGTCCAATTCTTGTGTTTGGCCCTAAACCAGCCGTCAGGATGCCAAGTAATTTACCTGGCACCCTTCTGTAGTCATAGATCTGATACGTTTCTGCTAAATCACAGATTAACGCATTTCGGTCTTTGGCTAATATGCTGGCAAGGGCAATCAATTTTTTCCGTCATCCCCCAATGATTCAAGGATTTCGGTTATGATGTTTGCCACATCTGTTACTGGTACACGGCCATCTTCTGTGCGCAGATGGTCATACAGTTTTTTGCGCTGTTCTGTTCCAAACACCTTTACAACAACAGTTGATATCTGTGTTGGATCTTCACCCTGCGCTGCTGCCATTGCGTCAATCAGTTCCATGTCATCCAGTATGTTCTCATCAATTTCATACTTGAAACCGCTCTGAGTCTTGCCCTTTTTCATTGCGTATCCTCCTTACAGTGATACTTCAACTTCCTCAATATACTCATAGTGAGTATTGTTAGATGAATCAGGGAATGCCTGAATTGTCAGCTCATATCCTACAAGTTCATCATCCTTGTAAACAATGTCACCAACTTCTGTGACTTTGCCGGAAGGAACAACAATTCTCTTGTAAGTGTTGTCACGCATGATCATATCAAACACCCACACATTTTCCTGCGCTTCATCCGCATTGGCGGTTACAGTAATACCTGTTTCCAGTGCGCCTGAAACATTATCCTCACCATATACTGCCTTAAGAACATCCTCGTTCTTGGCTTCAATAAGTGTGAACTGGAATGTGTCAGGCTTTTCCGTCTGATATGTAATTACGATGTCACCGCCCCACGCCTTGCCTGTATCTGATTCAGGACTGTTGCTGTTGGTCAGGCCGTCTTCTGATACATAGCCAAGTGACGTGAAGGACGTAAGAGCTGCCGAAACACTTGTAGGAAGTGTTGTGCCACTTGGTGCAATATAAACACCACCGCTGACACCAGGTTTACCTGTTGTTACATTACCTACTGTCTGAGCCATTTATAGCCTCCTAAAAATCTTCAAAATGTACTAACGAAAAAACAGCCTGATAACGTGGTTGTTTATCGGCTGTATTAGTGAAGTTGTATTCACCCATCAACTGCGCTCTGCTGACTTCGGTAGTTGTTTTTGGCAACGCCTCAATTAACTGCCTCAGTTCTGCGCTGATCTGCGCAGCCTCTAATAGTGTTGGTGCATAAGACTGAAATGCAAATGTTGACGTTGTTACATGGTCTGTCTTTGTGGAATTGGTCTTTTCAAAGAGGCCATATTTACCCTGATTTATTTCTGCATGATCTCCAGTTGCTGGTGATCTCATAGCAGACCACGGAACAGAAGCGAACTGTTCAAGGTATGTGTATATGGTTTCTTCTATCATACGCCCACCACCTTCAATAACGTATTGTTGTAATAGTTGTCTCTTGACGCATCAGATGTCACAGGGAATACATGTGCAACCGCACGTTTTTGAAATACATGTACCTCAGATCCGTAACCCTCACCGGCAGCTGCTGCCTTTTGGTTTCCAATTTCACTGAGCATTGACTGCATTTCACTACTTTTCAACAGTTCCTGAAACCCTGCGTCATTCCATTCAATTTTGACATTACTCACGCCTCATCACCTGCACTTTCTTGTTCCATGCTGTTGGCACAAGTTCATCAATTCCTTCCAACGGAACACCAAACGTCTGCCAGTCAAGGCCAAAGAATGTAACCCACTGGTCTTCCCAATCATTGCTGTCACCTTTAGGAATGCCAAGTGTGTACACGGCTTTTTTCCCATATAGGTTGTCTGCATCAAGGATTTCCTCTGACGTTGATGGTGCAACAAGCACATTATCTACATTGATGTCCTGGCCATATGTGATTGTTGCTTCTCCTATGGAATTGTATTTGACTTCTGCCTTTGGATGAATCGTGACTGTTATGCCCCTCATAATGAACCCCCTGATACAAGTTCCTGAGTAGGACTGTACGAGCCAATACTATTACTAACGCCTAACATTGCTTTATCAGTTTTGGATACATACAAATCTCCAAAACCACCACCACTACCAATTGTCCAGCTTTGCGCATATCCGAGTGCTGATACAGACCCCTGCGTTGCACCCATCGGCACACCGGCATCCTGTCCGTCACCTAACGCACGAACAACCATTCTACAAGAGACAATGCCCTTTGTTTCATCGGTTGCGCTTGACTTGAATGCATCAATAAGCACCGCTGCATCATCAAGTAATGTTTCTGCTACGTCTTCCTCGTCTGTGCTAAGTGTGCGGATCATACGAGCCTGTACATCATCTACTGTTGCGTAAGCCATTGGTTACCTCCAAAAATGGAGGGCAGCCGATTTGACTGCCCTTTTAGTTATGCACTTGCAGCTTCAGTTGTCAGGATGTTGAAGCAGTCTACATCTGCTACGAAACCTACTTCAATTTCTGCTCTTACTGCAAACATGTTCTGCTGGAACAGGTTGATGTAAGTTTCTGAGCCGGATTCACCAGCTACAAGAGTAGCATCAGCACTGTAGTCAATCTTGACACCTTCAACTGTGCCATATACGGCCTGTGTCCAGTCACCAGCAATACCTACTGCGTTGGCATCATCTCCTGCTGCATAAACGCCCTTGGACAGTACGGTAGGTGCGCCAAGGATGTAAGGTACTGCGCCCTCAGCAACACTGTTGATGAACAGCGGTCTGTCATTCTTGTCAACCGCACCAAGCAGTGCTGACTTAGCCTGTGGTGACAGTGCAAATCCATTCAGGATACCGCCATTTTCTGCAATGTCTGCATCTGCTGCAACAAGGCCGGCATAAGCATCATTGGAAATGTCCTGTGTCTCGCAATTTGCGAAAGTTGTGAAGTTCAGGCCAGGAGCATTGCCAGCAATGACGGTCTGGTCAAACTGCTTTGCCAGTGCCAGTGGAAGTCTTGCAACCAGCTGATCATACAGAGCAGCCGCATCACGTCTGAACTCATTTGAGAACGGCACGATTACCGCCAGCTTGTATGCGCTCATGACTTTCTTTTCAAGGCCAGGATTAGAAACTGGCTTAACGCCTGTCTCTGATACCCATTCTGCTGTTGGATCTGAAGTAATAACCGGAATCTCTACGCCTCTGCCTGGCAGTGCGATCTGACGAGCCAGTCTCATGATTGCTGACTCCTCCTGTGTCTTCTGAAGAATCTCTGCCGAAATTTCAGGTGGCAGAGTAATGTTAGTCCTGTTGGTAGGAATACCTGACATAATTTAATACCTCCAATTAATCTTGTGAATTGAGCCAGTCTGCGAACTGGTCTCTTGTGTTCTTCTTTACGTTGATATGTGGATCTCCTCCATCTTTGACAGTTGGATATGCCGGACTACTTTGTGCTTTGTACTCGGCAATTGCCTTTGCCTGTGTTTCACATTCTTCTAATGTTGAGCCTGTGAGCAGTGATGCAGGAACACCCATGTTCTTTGAAACCTCGTCACGCACCGTTCTTACTTCATTCTCTTTCTTCATTCCATCAAGTTCAGCCTGGAGTGCATTGGCCTTGTCAATGGCTTTCTGAAGTTCTGACTTATTTGCCTCCTCAGCCTCGTCATACTTTTCGGCTTTTGCTTTTAACTCCTCATAATCTGAGAAATCAGACAGCCTTTTAGTTACGATTCTGTCAACGTCAGCCTGAGTGAATGTTTTTTCTTTTGGTGCGTCCTGAGTAGCAGTAACTTCCTGATTGTTGATGTCAGTCATCTTTTTTTACCTCCTAAATAAACCTCGCATTTATGGCACGAGTCTCCATATAAAAAACAGACCAGGAGTGGTCTGCTATTATCATGTTATGTTTGTTTCTTCAGCCTTTGAAGATTCACGTTCTTTGCGCTTTTCGTATGCGCTCCGCTTTTGTGCGTTTATCTCATCTTTGTTTTCCTGATAGAAATCTCTGCGCATTGAATTTAATTTATCTTGCCACTTTGTGCCGTCTGCACTGTCATACATTTGCAAATACTTGTCAGGATCATAACCTTGTACATCCAAGTCATTGCCGAACCTGATAGCATATGTGCAATCACAATTTGCATGTATGTGTTCCGCATGGCCGTCTTTAAGTGCTTTCTTGGATGCTCTTTGCCATCCCCTTGAAGCCAGCATGATACAAAAGGCACAAGTATCACCTCTTGGAATCCATGCCCAATAAGCACCATCCCTGATAGCATTCTGCATGGTTGTGTCTACACCAGCAGTTTTTACAAGTCTGCCAATTGCGCCTGGTATGATGTCAGGACTTTGTTTCAGTACGCCATTGACCGTCTTTGCAACTTCACCATATGTTGCTGTCTTGGCTGGTACCGCTGGTGGAACATTAGCCTGTGAAACCGTTGCAACCACATCATACATTTCACATGCAGCCGCAGCCGCCCCTTCACCGTACTTGGTAGCAAGGGCAAACGCAAAATCTATTAGTGCTTTCCGCTCTGCTGATGTCAGTACATATGTGTTGCCAATCTTGGTAAAATCAGCTTTAGCCATGTACTGTATCATTTCTTCCGCAGCCTTGTTATTTAATTCTCTGAGAACCGATATGTAACGGTTCCACTGTTTGTCTGTGATTTTCATTCTTCTAAGCCAAGGCCCTCTAATACATCAAGACCCCTTGCTAACTGTTCCTGCGCTTTGATTCTTCTGATATCCGCAGGGCCGAAACCAATCATCTCAAGGAATGTATCTGTTTGCGAAAAGCCTTGCCTTGCGGATGCAATCTTTATAGCTGCATCTGCCGTAACCGCAACTGACGGCATTGCCGGATTCTTGAAATGTGCAACTACATTTAGTTGCTCGGCTGGTAGATCTCTAAGCGAAACCTTATTGATAATGGCCAGTGCCATCAACGCAATTGTTCTGAGCGCATCACCATTTGATTCATTCAACTGTTCAGCCATGTTCACCAATGTCTGTGATTGTGCAAGTATTGCATCTGAACTTGTTGGATTTGCATCATTGACAACGCCAGTATCAGTAACGGTCAACCCTGTTGCTGCACTGAACTGTGTTGCCAACATTCTGAGCATGTCAACGTGTGGACTAATGTTGCCCTGAGTCAACTGACCAAATGACGGCTTTTCACCAGTTTCAGGATTTGTGGTTGATGCTATGATTGAACCAACGTACTGCTTAAACTTCTTGTTGACTACCGCATCAAACTGTTCATCAGTAATGCCCAGCAGATACTTCTGTGGTGTTGTACTGAACTCAAGACCAATAGTTGCATTGGCAACGGTTCTGACATACCCCTGAATGAGTCTTCTTATTGGTTCCTTGATCCTTGATTGACCAAACGGCTTTGAAGCTGTTGGATTGTAAATGAGTGGTTCCATGAGCGGTCTGCCCATGATATGCGGTCTTTTTTCTGCCGTCCACATTCCACCATCATTGCGCAGAATCCATATAGCATCATCTGTGTACATGTTGATTAGTGTTGGCATCCAAATAACATCATTGGATTGTACTGTATCAACAATGGCAAGACCATATGCAATCCTGCCCTTTTCACTATCCCATACTGCACAGGCTGTCTTGGCTGAATGGAATCTGATTTTGCAGCCAATTTCCTCATCTGCTGACAATGTTGCAAATGAACAGCCTATTTTCAGTTCTTCTCTGCATGCCTTTGGATATTCAGCAACCAGGTTGTTATCTCTTACCACGGCCTCAAGTTGGTCAATTTCCTCACCGTTAAGGCCAACAAACCCATCAAACATTGAACGTCCGGCAAGAACATCAACTGTCTTTGCCCCCCACGCACAGCCGATTTCAAGGGAACTTAACCCTTCAGGAAGTGCTATGCCCAGGTTTACTTCACTGAGTGGAACATGCCCCTCATAATATCTGTCCTTGATCGCATTCTTGCTCTGTGTATTAGCATATACTTCAAGAAGTTTCTGAAGCCTGTACTGGTTTTCCTCGTCTAAACCTTTTACATTGGCTGGTACAAGTAATATCTCCATATTGTTTCCTACCCTATCCTCATCGTTTTAGCTGGATCTCTTTTACTGTTTACCGCTCCCCATAAAGCAAGGGCCGCTGCTTCTATTGGTATTGGATTGTCACCACCAAAAGCAAAACCCCCACCAAGTTTTCTCTTTGTACTTGTTGTGGCACTGTTGCGCAGATCTTCCTGCCCCTCATACCACGTCACCTGTTTTTCATTTATTGCATCGGTCAGTGTTCCAACCGCAGCTATCATTTCTTTAACGCCTGGCCTTATAACTGAACCCTTCATGCGCCATACTGGTGCTATTTTTTCAACCAGTACATCAACACCATTGCGCCCATCTATAACAACGCAACACGCCTTGTCATATCTCGCATTGAGCCATTCAGCCAACCAACCAAGACCATGGCCAGTTGGTCTTTTCTCTATAAGTGATATTCTTGACGGCCCATCCTTTGGAATGACCGCACCGCACAAACACACTTCCGCACCGTCTGCTGAGAACTTGACACCGTATGCTGTTTTACCTTCAGGTTTCATTTCTGTTGACTTGCAAGCATCCCACACGTCAACTGGTATGACGTACTCAATCTGTTTAGATGCTACTGGTGACCACCAGCCCAGCCTTTCCCTTGCGAACATGTCAGGTTCCATCTGTTCACATTCACCTTCTATGGTTGACTCAAGTATTCTTCTGCCAAGTGCAGGATTTGTCTTTGCCCATCTTCTGCGGTCTTTTACATCTCCAATCTTATCCACAGAAAATTCAAACCATGCTGTTGTGTTGGTTTCTCCTGACAGTGCTTTGTCACGGATGCCCCTGAACACTGTACCAACCGCTTCAGGTGCTGGTGGTGTGCCGACATATATAGTTTGTGGATTTGCACTTGCCGATATAGCCGGAAGGAATGATGCTTGTTGGTTTTCATCAAGTTCTTGTGCCTCGTCAAATATGAGCAAGTCACCATGTTGCCCCCTTCCACCATTTCGTGTCCTTGCAAGAAATTTGATTCTTGCGCCTGTCTTCAAAATTATTTGTTCACGGCCAAGTGCTGTCTTTATGTCTTTGATATGATCACGCATTTGTGGACTATCAAAGAAGTTTGCCATTTCTTCAAATGTCTCTGTTGATGTCTTCTGAAGGTGCGCTGTATATAAAACTTGTTCGTTATACATCAGCATCCCTGTCTCGGCACGTCCTTCAACAAGACCGCTCTTGCCATTCTGTCTGCCCACTGACAAACCGCAGGTTTTATTGACCCACTTGCCAAACGGACTCACGGCCATCCAATCATATATGGCACTGCACTGCCATGGATCTAATACCATTCCACCTATACGCAGTATCTGTTCAGCATCGGTTCCGTCAGTTTTCTGATATTCAGGACTTACTCTGACGGACGGCTCCTGGCAACCCATCAACCTGTCTTCGCTGTAATATTTCTGAGATTCCGTCAGCATTGCCCTTTGTACCTTCTATCTCCTCTATTTCACGCAGTGTTTCCCTGTATTGCTTTGCGATGGCTGCAACCTTGTCTGTTTCGCAATCATCCAGCGCATTCTTCAGAACCGTTTCAAGTTCCTTCAGTTTCTGCAATCTGTCCATCTATCTTGTCCAACTCCTTTTGCAGCATCTCGGCAGCCTCTAAAGTGTCAATGACTTTCCACCTATCAGGCCACGGCAGCACGTTACACCCAAGGATCTGCGCCTCTATCGCAACTCTATCCAGCGCATATACCGTTTTGTAATCGGCAAGTTTGCGCAGCAGCTGCTCACGCCTCATGCCGGACACATACTCAATACCGCCTGGTAAATGGTCTGCAATGTCTCCGGCCCTCTCACGTCTACCTACAAATGCCAGTTCCTTGGTCTTTTTATCCTTACGAAATTGCTTGACGTACTCAACGTCTACCGACAACGGCAAGTAGATCGGTGTGCCTAAATACTCCAACTTTGGCATATCGTCCTTTTCAGAGCAGACAAATATTAGATCCTTATAACCCTTTAGCCACTCATAGGTTTTAGGACACTGTTTGTGGTTATGCACGAAAACTATTGCCCTATCAAAACCAAGTGTTGGCTCTTTGATGTTTACGGTTATCCACGGTCTGTCCGTCTTGACGTTTGGTATGATTTTGTTGACTATCTCAACAGAATAGTAATAAGCACCATTCCACCTGGACGCACCGATCTTTGACCGCTGGTATTTATACAGCGGATGCTCGTGACTTGTAATCATAGTTTGCCCTCTATCTATATCATCAAGCATGGTCTGCAACATCTCTGCTGCATCTTTGTTGTCAACCACTTTCCATACGTCAGGATCAGGGTATCTTGGATCATACGGCAATACCTCCAACCCAAGTGCCTTGGCCTCTATTGCACACCGGCCAACTGCATACACAGACTTATAATGTGCCATTTTCCGTAGCAGCTGGTCTCTTGGCATGTTGCACAGGTAGTCCGTACCAGGTGGTATCCTTGCGCCCTCGTACCGTGCCTTTGACTCACGGCCAACAAACGCTGTGCCACTACGCTCATCCTCCGGAACACAAAACTGTTTCACATGGTCAACGTCAATGGACAGAGGCAAGTAAATGGCTTTGCCAAGATAGCTGACCTTTTCCACTGTCTCCGGTATCCCACACACCAACACCAAATCCTTGTACCGTTTCAGCCAATCATAAACCTTTGGTGTCAGGTTGCTATGCACAAACACAATAGCATGATCTGCACCGTATCCTTTAATGTTCACCGTGATCCAGTTGCGGTCAGTCTTCACGTTTGGAATTATGTTCTCGCAAATCTCCTGGCTATAGTACAAAGCACCGTTGTACTTGTTTCTGCCAAACGAGGCTTGTAACCTTTTCCATGCTGAGTATGTGTGGTTAATAACCATTCAAAAAAACCTTTGTGTGTAAATCGGCGCT
>JAEIGA010002964.1_pt1 | contig 26771 bp, 20 predicted proteins | sample 9270691 | NCBI WGS metagenome assembly JAEIGA01 (sample SAMN17057246, study PRJNA624740) | gut metagenome | biome: biome; isolation source: fecal sample | host: Bos grunniens | place: China: Xizang | collected 2019 | reverse complement strand
CTCCTTCTCCTGTGTGGCACTGCTGCTTGGTATAATCAGCTTCTGCCCGATGGAGAGTTTATCGGCGCTGCCGGGGTTGAGCCTGATGATTTCGTCGACAGTGGTATTGTACATCTTTGAGATGGAGTACAATGTCTGTCCCTGGACAACAGTGTGGCTCACCTGATTCTGTTTCTGTGCGCTCAATGTTGCCGTTGCCATGGCAAAGACAATGACAAGCAATATTCTTTTGCAGATATTCATAATATATACGGCTGATAGTGTCGGCATAGTCCCTTTGCGGCAGGCTATGCATAATTTCTTGCGAAGATACATAATAATTGCCAATATAAGAAAATGTGAAACCAAAAAATGACATGCTCCATGCTGCCGATTGCAAAGTTGCCGTACGAGGGGATTAAAACCTTCGGTTTGTTGATGTTTTTTCATCCGGAATTATTATTTTTGCTTTCTGTAGCATTGCTGCCGGATATGGCTGCGTGCTTTTTATAACCTTTTATGTGTTATACAAAGAAAGATTGATGGTTATGAGAAAGACTTTGCTTTTTATATCATTGCTGCTGGCCTGTACATCCGTTGCCAATGCACAGGGTGCGGTGGAGGCGCCCAGGCCCACAGCTCTTGTTGTCGATTCAAGGGGCGAGCTAACCGACCTCGCTATTGGTGACGATTATTCGGGCGAAGCGCCTGTGACGGTGCGATTCTATGCCAATGCACCCCAGGAAGAGGGCTATTCGCTAACTTGTACCTGGGAGTTCTTCAAGGAGGGCGAGGCAGAACCCTATCTTGTGCGTCACGATGCCGATGTTGAGGTTCAACTGCGTGAGAGCGGGGCGATAACCGTTATGCCCACCATTACATATACCAGCCTCGAGAATAGTGAGATATACTGGCCTTTCGGTGAAGAATATTACGGGACTCCCTTCAGGATTGTTCTTGCCGAATCGGGGCTTGAGGCACCCAACGCCTTCTCACCGAACGGTGATGGTATAAACGACCTGTACAATGTGTTCAATGTAAAGTCCATCATTGAATTCCACGGTGCCATATACAACCGTTGGGGGCAGCAGCTCTATAGCTGGGGCCTTGACGAGATGGGCCGCGAAGGCTGTGGCTGGGACGGAACATACAAGGGCAACCCTGTGAGGCCAGGTGTCTATTTCGTGGTCATCAAGGCTAAGGGTGCCGATGGCATTGAATATGAGATAAAACGCGATGTGAATCTTTTGCGTGGATATTCAGAAGGAGGAGAATAAGAGATGATGGAGAGAGATGAAAAAGGGAAAATAGAGATATTCGGTGCGCGTGTACACAATCTCAAGAACATTGACGTGGAGATACCGCACGATTCGCTCACTGTGATAACAGGCCTCAGTGGCAGCGGCAAGTCATCCCTTGCCTTTGATACTGTTTTTGCCGAGGGACAGCGCCGCTATCTTGAGACATTCTCAACCTATGCACGTAATTTCCTGGGTGGAATGGAGCGCCCCGATGTTGACAAGATCACTGGTCTGAGCCCGGTGATTTCCATAGAGCAGAAGACAACGAACAAGAACCCGCGTTCCACCGTGGGTACCACCACCGAGATATATGACTATCTGCGTCTGCTCTTTTCCCGCGCTGCCGATGCCTACTCCTATCTCTCGGGTGAGAAGATGGTGAAATATACCGAGGAGAAGATACTTGAGCTTTTGCTCGATGCCTATGACGGAAAGCGCATATATATCCTTGCTCCGCTTGTCAAGGCACGTAAGGGACACTACAAGGAACTCTTCGAGCAGATGATGCGCAAGGGATATCTGAATGTGCGTGTCGATGGTGAACTGTGCGAGATGTCGCGCGGTATGATGCTCGAGAGATACAGGAACCACGATATAGAGGTTGTCATAGACAAGCTTGCAGTCGATGCCAAGGATACCCAGCGCCTAAAGCAGAGCCTTGCTACTGCACTTGCTCAGGGCGATGGCCTGGTGATGATTATGGAGATGCCGTCGGGCGAGATACGTCACTACAGCAAACGCCTCATGTGCCCCGTCACAGGACTCTCCTACAAGGAACCCGACCCGCATAACTTCTCCTTCAATTCACCGCAGGGTTTCTGCCCAAAGTGCAAGGGATTGGGAGTGATAAGTTGTGTCGATGTAGACAAGGTAGTCCCCGACCGTAGCCTTTCGGTCCACGACGGTGCTTTGGCTCCGTTGGGCAAATACCGTCGCTCGTCAATCTTCCAGCAGATAGAGGCTGTGCTTGCGCGATATGAGGCCGATTTGAAGACACCTGTCAACGAACTCCCCGACGAGGCGCTGGATGAGATACTCTACGGTTCGCCCGTTCCTTTGAAATTGAGCAGCTCGTCCGAGATGTTCTACGACAGCATTGCCACATACGATGGTCTTGTGAAATATATACAGTTGCAGAAGGATAGCAGCATGTCGGCCAAGGAACTGCGTTGGGCCGAACAGTTCTCCATGATGCAGACCTGCCCTGAATGTGGTGGCGCACGCCTGAACAAGGAAGCGCTGCATTATCGTCTTGCAGGCAAGAATATATCGGAGCTTGCATCAATGGACATATCCACTCTCAACGAGTGGCTCCAACAACTCGACGGCTCACTCACCGATAAACAGCGTGCCATTGCCGGGGAGATTGTCAAGGAGGTGAAGACACGCATCGGCTTCTTGCTCGATGTGGGACTCGGCTATCTCTCGCTCAACCGTTCATCGGTGTCGCTGTCGGGTGGTGAGGGACAGCGCATACGTCTGGCCACACAAGTGGGCTCACAACTTGTCAACGTCTTCTACATACTCGATGAACCCAGTATCGGTCTCCATCCCCGCGACAATGACAGGCTTATATCTTCACTCAAGTCATTGCGCGATATCGGCAACACCGTGATAGTGGTGGAACACGACCGCGATATAATGCTCGCATCGGACTATATCATTGACCTGGGCCCAAAAGCCGGCCGCAAGGGTGGTGAGATTGTCTTTGCCGGCACCCCGGCCAATATGCTCAAGGGCGACACTATGACAGCGCGTTTTCTCAATGGAAAGGAAAAGATAGAGGTGCCGGCAGTGCGCCGTCCCGGTAACGGCCAGGTCATAAGAATCACAGGCGCACGTGGCAACAACCTGAAGAATGTGGATGTCGAGTTTCCGCTTGGCAAGCTGATATGTGTCACCGGCGTTTCGGGTGGCGGTAAATCATCACTCGTAAACGATACCTTGCAGCCCATCCTTGCAAAACACTTCTACCGTGCCTTGCGCGAACCGTTGCCATATACCTCAATCGAAGGCATAGAACACATTGACAAGATTGTTGATGTCGACCAGTCGCCGCTTGGCCGCACCCCACGCTCAAATCCCGCAACCTATACAGGCGTGTTCTCCGACATACGCAACCTTTTCGTGGATTTGCCCGAGGCAAAGATACGCGGATACAAGCCAGGACGTTTCTCCTTCAACGTCACCGGCGGCCGTTGCGAGGCTTGTGGCGGCAACGGATACAAGACATTGGAGATGAACTTCCTGCCCGATGTCATGGTGCCTTGCGAGGTATGCCACGGCAAACGCTACAACCGTGAGACACTCGAGGTACGCTACAAGGGCAAGTCAATTGCCGACGTACTTGACATGACAATAAATATGGCGGTTGAATTCTTCGAGAATGTCCCCACAATCCTCAACAAGATAAAGGTGCTGCAGGATGTAGGTCTTGGATATATAAAATTGGGACAGCCCTCTACAACCCTTTCAGGTGGTGAGAGCCAGCGTGTGAAGCTCGCTACCGAATTGTCCAAGCGCGATACAGGCAAGACACTCTATCTGTTGGATGAACCCACTACGGGCTTGCATTTTGAGGATATTCGCGTGCTTATGAATGTCATCAACCGCCTTGTGGACAAGGGTAACACAGTGGTTATCATAGAACATAACCTTGATGTCATAAAGATGGCCGACTACATCATTGATATGGGCCCCGAAGGTGGCCGCGATGGTGGCATGGTAATGGCCTGCGGCACCCCCGAAGAGGTTGCCGCCAAGGGTGTCGGGCACACTGCAAGATATCTCAAAGAGGAGCTTGAGAGGTGATGGCGTAGTGGTGAAATCCTTGAAATGTAACAAACATATCCTTGCGGAGAACTTCTCTTGCGTGATACGCACACAACAACAAACATGTAAACTATAACTGAATCTTGATAATTGATAAATATTATGGCAAAAGTTAGAATTTCAACAACAATGGGCGACATTACGGTACGCCTTTACGACGAGACCCCTCTTCACCGCGATAATTTCCTTAAACTTGCTTCCGACGGCTTTTTCAACGGAACTCTGTTCCATCGTGTGATAAAGGATTTTATGATTCAGGGTGGTGACCCCGAGAGCAAGGGCGCTCCCGCCGGCAAGAATCTGGGAAGTGGTGGCCCGGGCTATAACGTGCCTGCCGAGATTCAGCCTGCAACGCTTTTTCACAAACGTGGCGCTTTGAGCGCAGCACGTCTTGGCGATGAGTTGAATCCAACGAAAGAGAGTAGTGGCAGCCAATTCTACATTGTTTGGGGAAAGGTATATAAAGCAGCCGAACTCAAACAGCTTGAACACCAAATGAAGATGCAGCAGGAGCAGAACATTTTCAATGCACTTGCTATGGAACGTCGCGAGGAAATTATGAACCTTCGCCGCAACCGCGACCGCGAAGGCTTGATGGAACTCCAGGACAAATTGGCTAAAATGGCAATGGAGAAAAGCAAGGAACTTGGTGCCCCTACCTTCACAGCAGAACAGGTTGAGGCTTATACCACACAGGGTGGTACACCGTTCCTCGATGGCGGATATACCGTGTTCGGCGAGGTCGAAGACGGCCTGGAGGTTGTTGAGGCAATCCAGAATGTGGAGACCTCGATGGGCGACCGTCCAAAGACAGATGTGGTGATGAATGTGACAGTTTTGGAATAACAGCCACACTCCGCTTTTTTATAGTAAAAAATGGCTAAAAAATTGCCAATGTGGAAATGAAGCTGTACTTTTGCATTGTTATACATTGTTTTCAAGCAGCATTCCTTTAGGGAATACAAAGTGTGCCACGTTGTGATAACGTGGCACACTTTTTTTATATGTTATGCTACTTTAAAATGGAGAAAAACCTGGCTGAATAAGGTATACGAAAGTAATATCTTTTACATATGTTCAGAGAGGCTTTAAATATTCAAAGTTATTTTTTTTGTCTTTTAATATTGTATATGCCACTGCGCCTGATGGTCAGCAAGCCACCGTAGTTGTTGCCGTATAATTCACCTTTGTCAAAAGCAAAAGAGGTTGATATAGTCCAGTTACCGGGTATGTTAGGCTTGAACGTAAGCTCAAACAACCCCGATGTGTCATTTTTTATATCTTTGAACGGTTTGCTGTATGTTCCCCAATTGTTGCTGTGTGTGAGCAACAGGCGATAATCGAGCCACGATAACAGGCTACCTTCAACTCCAATGTGGAACGCCTCTACGCGGGTGTTTTTTATTCCTAGCGTGCCATCTTGGTTATATATTGGCGATGTGCAAAGCGGCGTGCCAATCATCTGTCCATAGTTGTACCAACCGCCATAGGTGTGGTGCCAGTAATTATTGTCGGCACAACTTATCTGGTCGGGGAAAGTCGCATTGCTGTCATGGTATATCGGGCCACTCTGGTTCTTCAGGTTGAAGTATTCAACAGCCACCGCTCTTATCCACTTGAAATCCCTCAAGTTCAATTCCAAGCCCACCAACTGCTCAGTCCACAATCCATATTCCCAGAACATCTGCGAGTGATCCTCGAAAACGTGGTCATAATATAGTCTCAGCATCCATTTTTTGTCGTTCCAGGTGATTGCTCCTTTCCAACTGCCCAATACGTTGCCGGCGACATTTACTACGTCTTCGGCCACGTATTGTTCATCACCTTTCAGGGGAATCAACGCCAATAAATAATCCTTGATACGTGCCGGACCATATACCGTGTTGCCAACTTTATTACCTCTATTGTATATTGTTCCGCCGAACTGCGTTACCATATGAATCCCTATTTCGGCAGTCAAAGGGAACTTGTTTTCGTTGCCGAATCGCATCAAGCCCTCTTTAGAATGATACAACACGCCCGATGTGTGCATTTTATTGGATGCAACAAAACGCTCTTGCCATTTGCCGTCGGTGAAACGTCCGTAAGCAAGGTGTCCCTTGATGCCCAACCATCCCTTTGTTCCCGGAATGTTCCAATATTCGTGGAGCTCCAGGCGCACTTGTGGAATGGGGCGTGCGTTACCGCTCTCAACCAACGAACCCGTTGTCAAGCGGTGATTCATCAGTTCTCCCCAACGCTCCTTTTGACCAATTGACAGCCTTAACTCTCTCCAAGTACACTCCACATACGCCTGTTGAACAAACACAGTCGATGTCATATTGAAACCGGCAACAACGTCAACGCCCCAATCGAGTGCTATACTGCTTTTTTTGAATGGGTGGTTACCGCTTGCTCCCACGCGGGTATATGCCATCCCTGTCTTTTCGCTCCCCAGTCCCTGCCTGTTTGTAATATGCCAGAACGGAGCATACTCACCGCTACCATAAGCACCGGTAAGTTCCTGCCTTTCGGTCAAAGTTTGAGCATTACACCCCAACCCTGTTGCTATAAGCAATAAAACAAAAAATAAAAATCTCCTCATTAAAATAATTGCTTTAAATGTAAAGCCAATGTACACTCGCGTAATATAATTACAAAGTTAAATATAATTACCCAAATAACAATGTCAATATCACAAGCTATTCATTATGTCTATTGGACAGAAAGAGTTGTTAAGCCAAATAATACCTAAACATACACCCGAACAGGTGCTTGAATAAGAGAATATATGCAGTTTGAAAACCGTTTTTTTTACACACTTTTCTTAACGAAGAGTGCGTAGCAAAATCTCTATGGGATACATTTGCCAATCAATTGTTCATGTACAATAATTGTAGCAAAACAGCAACCTTGCGCGCGTGTGGTGTATATATCTTTGCACAGTGTTTGTTGCAGGCATCGCAATCCATACAATAAATAGTTACAAAATTGCAGTCTTTAATTTCATAAATCTTTTCTTGCTGTGCCTGCTTTTTTATGCGTAACCCTTAAACAATAATAACAATGAAAATCGAGTTTCGTAAACAAATTGACAGTGATGCAGCTCCCTGGCAGCCACTTACCAACATTGATGAACTTATTTGGAATGGAGTCTTTACCTTGCGTGTAACAGACGATGACGGCTCTCACAACCTGCCGTTCCGCTTTGCCAATGACGATATTCTTACCATCGTTGTAAAAGACCATACCCCCAATGCCGCGTTGCCACATACCCGCACCACCTTGCAAGAAGTTACTCACGTGGAATGCGCCACCGGCAAAGCCTTCATTTATACCCGTACCCGTCATACTGTCGACGGTGTGCATATCTGGGGCAGATGGATTGCAGATACTGAACTACCGGTAGCTACAAGAACCTTTGTCGGTGGTATAATGATTGGTGATGGACTCTCAATAAATGCCGAAGGAAGAGTATCTGTTGACGGCAAAACTTTTGACGGCAACAACTTCGACAAGGTGAATCTTGCAATACATACAAATGCATTGAATTCCCAGCTTAGTGGTAATCTTTTCAATAAGAATGCAGCCGGCATTCTAGTAGAGAGTATATTCTCGGATGCACTAGGTGGCATTACAGGTTCCACTACGCACAACGTAACCGACTATATTGCTGTGGTACCAGGGGAAACGTATTCTTGCAGCCACCTAGATAAAAATCCTTTCGGATACGACCTGGACAAAAACTTTGTGACAGCTATAGAACCATCAGGCAGCACTATTATTATACCCGAAGGTATTTATTGGATAAGAGTCTCATATTATCAAGGATGGGCTGATACATTTTGTATCAATAAAGGGACTATTATCCTGCCCGTTGAAGAGCGTACTTTCGGCTTGCTAAGAACTGGGAAACTCTACGATGAAGCAGTGACAAAAGTAAAGTTGAGCCCGGATGTACAGGAGTTGGTTGAAAAAATTCCATCGCTTGAGCTTAAACTTATAAAACTTGCCGGTTTCGGTACTATGTATGGTGGTAGCACAGGTGTGACCGGTGATGGACAGTATTTTGTCTCAACATACGACAAGAAACTCTATATTTCTTCAAAATATAGTTCTCCTACATCCTTTACCGCGACAGAAGTGCCTTTCATTGATGGAGCGATATACACATACAACAATGAACTCTATGTTTATAATGGTACCGAGGTTGTCAAGTCCAATGCTCTTCTTGAGAAAAAAGTGGATAATATCTTCACAGACTATGCAGCAATTACCAGTGGCATTCCTTCAATGGACACTATTGCCAAAACATTCACAATCCCGCAGGGGGCATATATCTCGGCTGCGGGGAAGGGGTATGTTTCGCTTTCAAATGAAATTATAGTAGAACCGGTTGGTTCAAATTGGTCTACGCAATACATCGTTTTTCATTTGACCGATAAAACAGCAAGAGCTGTTTATAGTAATGCAGCATTGTCACTTGATGACAAAGAGGTAGTAATAGCACTTGTACGTTGGGCACAAGGTGTTATGAACGGTAACTTTTTCTCGTATTTCTTGAACGGAGAGAAGGTTGAATTGAAAGCTTTGTCAACTGTGCAGAACAGTAACAGCGGTTTCTCTGATTACGCAGTTCTGACAAACGAGAAACCTATTCTCGATACAGTTGCAAAGACATTCACTCTTCCGACTGGATTGTATATTTCATCTTCTGCTCTTAAGAAAGGATTTAGGCTATCAAATGATATAACCGTTGAGGCTGATTATTCATCGGGGTGGTACACACACTATATCGTTCTTGACACTGCAGCCTTAACAATGAGAATAGCACCAAGTAATGCCGACCTTAACTTATCTGACACAGAAATTGTTGTTGTCCTGCTCCGTTGGGGAGCCGACACAGGCATTTTGAGCGGTAATTTATACAGTTATATCAAAGACGGGGTTGAAATTGATTTCACTCCAACAACATCCTTACAACAACTTAAGGAGGGTATTGGACAAGAGATAAACTCAATGACGGCAGCACCAATGATGTATAATCCTCCGGTAAACCTGTTGAAAGAGAATTTGCGTATTCTTGATATTGGTAATAGTTATACAACTGATGCAACACATTATTTGCCCGAAATTGCAGCGGCGGCAGGCGCAACAACTGGTTATTCACTATACAAGGCTACACGCAGTGGTGGCTCGTTCAAGAATTGGGTAGATATTTATAACGATATGGATTCTGAAGGTAATTATTTAAATCACGTTGCAGGTGATTCTGTAGAAGGGATTTCCACAGGAAATAGTGCTGCTGGCGACGGCTCGCTTTTCAGGAATGCCTTGCTGAACGGCAAATGGGATTTGATACTTATTCATCAGGTAAGCACTTATGCAACCGATTTTGACTCTTGGAATGGGAAAACTAATGCCGGGTATTTGAAAGATTTGATTCAGATAATCCGCCAGACTAACCCACAAGCTACAATAGGCTTTTATCTTGTTCATTCCTATAGGAGCAGTTACAGTGGCAATACCGAGAAATCCTCGTTGGAAAGGTGGCGCAACATTGCTGCTGCAACAAAGAAAATGTGTTTGAATTATGGCATTGATTTTGTAATACCTTATGGAACTGCAGTGCAGAACTTGCGTAAAACAACTTTGAATGATACCAATGAGTTCTCAACCGATGGCACTCACCTTGCCGATGGATTGGCTGATTATGTAGCTGCTTGCTGCTATTGGCAATCTGTGTTTGCTCCAAGAACAGGCATAAGCATTCTTGGCAACACGTTCCGTTTGACAAATTTGGATGAGAGTGTTGCAGGAGTTAAAAATGTTACAGATGAGACTGCGCTCATTGCTCAAAAGGCTGCAATGTGGGCAACATATAACTGGTACGAGGTGATAAATCCTGAATAAGAAATAATAGTGCTGTATATAGAATTCGCCCGAGAGTCTTAGTTCTCGGGCGAATTCTATATCTTTTTATCCCATCATTTATAGTACATATTCTTGTTCATTAGAGCCACCAGTCCATTTACTGTATCATTGTTGCATACTGTCAACTTCTGCAGGCGTTTGCTCCAGGTTGTCTTTTCGGAATATGATGCTACGTAAAACTCCTGTGCTATAAAATCATATTCAACAGTGTCAATGTCCGAGGGAACGTTTGCTTCACTATAACCGCCCTTGATGACACATCTTTCTTTGTTTATATATAGAATTTCGTTGAAGTACAACTTTTTGCTGTTGGCAGTGTTGTCTTTTCCAGTGAATTCCAAAACCAAATTTTGGAAATTATCGTTAATTACGTTGGTAAGCGCATCCGGTGTAATCAGTCGTTTGAGAATCTTTGCCGGTATACCACCAACCACACAGTTGTCTGGTATGTCTTTGCACACAACTGCATTTGCTCCTACAATGACATTGTTACCGACTTTAATTCCGCCGAATATCTTTGCACCGCTGCACACGACCACGTTGTTACCAAGCTCGGGTCTTTTGTTTCCGCTGTAACCTAGCGTAACCTGTTGGAAAACCCTGCAGTTATAGCCCATCTTCTCTGCACCACAAGTTGATGAGAAACCGTGCTGTAACATAAATCCTTCAGCAATGCTTGGGCAGCGTATATAAAGAGGCATCAATGGTGGACATAGCCATTTTATCAGATGCTTGTACATACCTAAACGGTAATATACTATGTTCCTGAACTCTTGAATAAATAAGAAAAAATAGAAAAAAGGCATAGAATAGACATTTTTCCATTGTTTCCACACTTCAATATCTGCATCCAGTTTTCTTACTTCGGCATTTTTTCTTCTTAGAATTCTGTAGAGCAGATAAGCCGGCAACATTCTTGGAATGTTCAGTATGATATAGATTTTTTTTAATTTGCTTTTCATAATATTGAACAAGATAAAATATTCGACATTTTAAATGTGTTATGAGATTCCTGTTGTTTTCGTATCAAAATTTCAAAAACCGTATGGCTTGTATATCTCTATCAGTTGCTCACGTGTAAAGCGTTCTTCTTCGGGGTACAACGCTTCCTCGTGTTGTATAATCTCATCAATAGTCCATATTCTTTTTATAACCTTTGCGGGAACTCCACCAGCGATGCAGTAAGGTGGAATGTCTTTGTTTACGACAGCACCAGCAGCTATTGTACAGCCTCTGCCAATGGTTACTCCACTTAATAGTGTTACGTTGCATCCAATCCAACAATCCTCGTTGACAATAATTTCTTTGTCATAGCCCCCAGGTTTGTTGTCTTCTGTTATTTGAGTTATGAACTTGCCCAATACGCGTGCGTGGTTACCTGTGTGTACCGTGAGTCCCTCAGCTATGGCGCAGTTCTTTTTAATAGTAAAATTAGCGTTGAATGCTGATATGTATGAGTTGGCTGCAATTGTCGTATTTTCGTATAGATAAATGTTTTCTGCACGGTCAAGAAATGTCGGGCCAATAATTCTCACGCTATCCGATATATGACCGAATTTCTTTCTTGAACAGGTGAAAAAAGTTTTATAGAACATATAAAATCCACGAATAAAACGATTGCGCTTTATTCTGAAGATTATTCCTGCATTTTCTTTTAGCCGGATTTCCTGTGCTTGATTGTTCTTTTGCATAACTTTGAGTTGAATATGTTATTTTATGCTCTTTACTTATATTTTCAGCAAGGTGTATAGTTCGGTATATCTTTCAAAGACAATCTCGGAACTGTATTGTTTGCACACTTTTTCATAGGCCTTTTTGCATATTTCATCAGCTTCGTCTGTGTGTGTCTGACACCATTGGATTGCCTTTTTTACATCCTCTGTGGATTGCTCTTCAACCAATATTCCACATTTGCTGCCATCAATTGCTGTAAGCATATCGGGGATTGCTGCCCTGTTGGTTGAAATGACAATCTTTCCACGGCTCATTGCTTCGAGTATAGATATTGGGAATGCCTCCCAGATATAATAAGATGGCAATGAAACGATATCTATGGAATTTATCAATTCCACCGCTTTGTCATTTGGCAGGCAACCAAGTAGATGTATGTTCTTGCCTAATTTCTCGCCTGCAATATCTTTTATTTTATTGATAACATCATCTGCTCCTGGCCCTGCAATGAACAGGGTGGTGTCGTTGTCCATTGATGCAACCGCTTCAACAGTTTCAAAAAGTCCTTTAGACGGAATGAGATTGCCCACAAAGGCTACTTTCTTATACTCCTTCGGTGTAATAAGGCATTCTTTTGGCGAATCAATGAAGTTGGGTGCAATGTGTACTTGGATGTTGTTGCCGATGTTGTCTTTGAGGAATTTCTCGGATTTACTGTCCAATACCCATACCTGATTATATAGTTTCACAGTGCGCCTCAACAACCACCCCAACGGATTCTTCTTTACGTAATCATCAGAAATGCAACCATAGTGGCAATGCATAATAGTCTTTACGCCTTTCCTTTGACATAGACGGCCGATGAAATAGTCGCGCAGTGTTCCAAGGCTACCGCTTGTTGTTGTGTGCAATATCTCTATATTCTCTTTTTTTATGGTCTTCTTGACATCCTTGTAAGCATAGTACATATCAAGTAGTCCATCAACTGTTCTCCTGAAGAATGTTGCTTCTTTGATTTTAGAACGTCTTTTAGAAACGCCAATGTGTGTTATTTCAAATATATCGCTATTGAATTTGTTGATATAGTTTTTAGTCCACGACTGGATTCCACCGTTTCCATCAATTGGTGCTAAAAAAAGTATGTTTTTCTTATTTCTCATCTCTCTTTCATTAAATTGCGCTTCCTATAGAATAGTTTTTTGCTATATGCAGGAATGTCTTGATCCTGATCTTTCTCAATTTTGAGTTTTTGGTGATATTTTTATATTTTTTCAGACATACTCTGTACCAATGCATTTTAAGCCCAAAGTGTTTCATCAGTCTTATAAAAAGTGAAAGATATAGTATTGGGTGTATTATTGCAGGATATATCAATATTTTTGAAGCCAATATATTTGCATCTGCATTGCTGTTTATTTCATAAACGAGGTCCGTTTTTTCTTCCCATTTGTTAATTATAGGCTGATGTATGATTCTTACTTCTTCGATGTAACAGTTTAATAATCCTTTATCTATTGCGTAGATTGACGGTATTATCTCCTCGTGTCCATACTTTATGTCAATGTAAATGGGCGAGGGGTAATACTCCTTTCTCAAGAAATGTGACCCTCCAAGGTACATGAAGATTGTTGGTAGTTCAGTCTCTTTTGTTTTGCCAAAGATTACACTACGGTCAAATTCCAACGCCTCGTCATATATGCGTGTTGTTATAGATGAAATTCTCCTGTCCTTTTCAAAATGAGCAATGGGCAAAGTGAAGAATGTCTCGTAGCATTCGGGGGCAATGATGGCATCATCATCAAGAAAATAGCAGAATTCGCCCTCGGCATTCTCGTAGCCAATGTTCCTGCCGCCACCAACACCGCGGTTTTCCTCCTCCTTTATATATTTGTAGGGGAAACTGTGTTCTGTAAAAAGAGTGTGGACAGTCTCTTCGGTATTGTCGGTTGAAGCATTGTCCACAATTATAAATTCCGTTTCTGCGGGCAATGTGCTGTTGAAACAACTGTGCAGTGCATTCACAAGCTGCTTGGCACGGTTCATTGTAATTACTATGATCGACAATTTGTATTTCATAAGAAATGTTTTAGTGAACGTATTTCAAAAAAGAGAATCTCTTTTTCTTCTCTAACGTAATGATTGTATATGCTATTGCAGAGGATATTATTATTGCTGCTATAAAGAATAATGTATTGGTTATCAATGTGTTACCCCCCCCGTGGTTGCGGAGGTTGCCATATAGTTAGGGGATGTCAATGCAAGTATTTTGTTTGCACAGCCAATGAATATGCTCTTGGATTTTATAACAATAAAATGAACAAAGAATATAATGATGCTCATTTCTCTCAGTTTCTTATATGCCGGTCTGTCCTTAATGTCTATATTGACTGCGGAAATGAAAATCAAAATCGGCAATATCGTTTTTATTATGAATAGTTCGCCCGCAAACACGTTTGTCATATACAAAACAATAATAGAACATAACAATAGAACTTTACTTTTTGCATTGCAGAACTGCAAATTGGCTGATGAGAGTATGGAGCCTATTGCCACCCAGAGCAGGGCGACAGGGAAACTTTGTTTTATCTCGGGTCTTATATATTCCGTGAACAACTGATAGGGAACTTGTAGAAATCCGTTGAACAACTCAATATTGTATATATAGAAATAGACTGCAAACGAAATAATCAATGCAATGTATTTTGACAAGTGTCTGTTCATTAGGAATACCAAAACGATAGCCACCGTCATTGCCGACAAAAACCAAGAGCCTGGAAAGGTTGTTGCAAAAAGTGTATCTTTGATTAAATGTAGCAGTGATGCAGCAAATGTCTGTCTTATGAAATACCCCCTTAAATATAAAGTATAAGGAATTTCAATGACGAACCAGATTGCATATAGCAAACCTATTCTCTTTACATAGTTGACAAGAGCAGTGTTCTGTTCTTTTCTGTCCAATCTGTTCATTTTTTTAAAAAGAAGAAACGAAGATATAATGAAAAAAACTGGAACTGCAGTTTGCAACAAAGGGTTTATCCAACAATTCAGTGTCTCGTTGGTTATGAATGGTTTTGTATGTATGGCAACAACGCATATAGCCATACAGAATTTCAGGACATCAAGACCATTGTATTTGATTTTCTTTACGTCTTTCATATTTTATGTTTTTTGAATCTTTATCTTCTTTCTGTCGAATATTGCCAAGCTTGCTATACATATAAGAATCTGTAACAAGTAGAACAGGTAGTATGAGACTATACCGAATTCCAGAATCATTAAAACTATGATGTAAGTAAAGACAATATTGTTTGCTTTGGTCTGTATCTTGGCTGTACTTTTTAGTGTTTTATAGTAGAAAGCATAGTAAACGAGGAATCCTATAATACCTAAATTGCATAACAACTCTATGTAGTTGTTGTGCGAAAAGTGACCGATATGGCCTCCTGTATCTTCAAGAGAAAACAGGTATGAGAAATTTGCGTGTCCGTTTCCCCATATAGGTGACATTGTAAAGTAGTCAAAACCTTTGACAATCATTCTTTGTCGTTCGAGGTCACCTTCTCCCATATATCCCGACCTACCTTCCAAAATGGCAAACGTCATTTCTATACGTCTTACAAGAGTGTCTGGTACGACATTGATGTTTACCAGGATATTCCAGATTATTGGAATTGCAATAATTGCAACAATACCAATGATTGCCAGTCTGTTGAATTTGAATCCAGATGATTTGAACATCAGGATAAAGAGGAATAGAAGTGGTGCAATGAGAAACTTTCTACCTTCAGACAAAATGAGCATATGGTAATTGGCTATTATTATAGCAATCATAACAATCCATAGTATTTTGTTTTTAGAAAGGTAGATGGTACACATAGCAGCAATGGTAGAGAAGAGCACCATACTTGCAAATGCATTGGCATTTCCCGCAAATTCCTGACCAAGTCTTTCAGTAGTTTCAAATAGACCGTACTTTAGCATATTAATGTATAATATACCACCGGCTATCGCTAAAACTATAAGGATGTTCTTGATGTCCTTTTCGGATGTGATGAGCTGGGTGATTGCGAATGACAGGGCTATTGGAATAAAAAGATAATAGATTCTGTCAAATGTTACAGACATATTTTTGGCATATATCGTGGAGAAGAAACACAATGCCATAATGGACAAGCTCCAAGTAAGAAATTTATTCCAATATATGGTCTTGTCTTTTACGATTATCAACATTGCATATCCTATAACCAGATACAAACTATATGTAACGTATATTTCCGGCATTATAGGTGGTTTTGCTATGAAGCTGAAAAGAATATACAGGTATATTACAATAAGCCTGGGCTTAAAAAAAGATGTCACGTTATCAACCATAACCTTATATTATTTCCTTGCTATTTTATATATGTAATCGAGCCACTGTCTGGCGATTTTGTCTTCTGCAAAACGCTCTGTTATTTTTGCTGCCTCTATAGAGACTTTCTCTCTTAAATCCTGGTTTGAAAAGAGTTCAACAATCTTTTCTGCGATTGCTTCGGGGTTGTTCTTGGGGACTATAAAGCCATTTGTTCCGTTTTCAATGAGCAAGCGCGCTCCACCCGGGTCACAATCGGTTGAAACCACTGGCATACCAACAGACATTGCTTCAATGACGGTGTTGGGAATACCTTCGTAGTCCGATGTCAGTGCAAAGACCTCTGAGTCTATCATTGCCTGTTCGGGTTTGTCTGTGCGTCCCATAAACAGCACATTCTCTGTCAGTTTCTCCTCCTTTACAATGTTCTGCAACATTTCAAGGTCTTCACCCTCGCCATAGAGTTTAAGAATGGCATCGGGGTATGACTTTATCACTCCGTGCATTGACTTTATCATCAGGTCTTGACGTTTCTGTACATTCTCGTATCGTGCAATATGCGAGATAACGTGGTTGCCGGTCTTGGGGTCATACATAGTAAGTCCCTCGCGTTTTACAACCGGGTTTGCAATGACTGCAGCGCGTTTCTGTAATCCTTTGCCGAAAAAGGCTCTTGCACCTTCTGTTTGGAATACTGCGCCGTTTGCAAGGTTGAACATCGAATATATGATGCGGTTCCTTAATCCCTTGAGGGTGTATGGGTTACCGCGCTCCGATATTATCACCGGTATCCTCAATATGCGGCCAATAATTGTAGCGTAAAAGTTGGGAAAACAAAGGAAAGAAATTATTACGTCTGGAGCGATTTCTTTAATAATCTTCTTTAACTGTGAAATCATTTTGAAATGCTTTGTTGCTCCCTGGCACATAATATTCTTGTTCCAGACCTTTATGTTACTGTGCAACGGTTGCATCACCTCAGAACCTTCATATAAAACCATAGTGACATCGTGCCCTTCCTGTGCCATTGCATTTGCAACAAATGCCAGCATCTTTGATGAGCCACCGAATGTCAAATTCCTTTTTATGAATACAGCTTTCATTTTTCTATGATATTCAAAGTTCAATCCAACTTCCCAATTTGTAATCCCACTCTCTTGGAGTAAATTCTTCAAATCCACATCCCGGGAAGAATGTTATTTCTCCAATGTATAACTTGCCCTTTACTTCAAAGAAATCAATTCTTGCAAAACGCATATCCTTGGTTATCTTTTCCGACAACTCAATCATCCTCTCATAATTTACAGGCTTGTTTATAGGTGTTGTACTTGCAGGGTAATGACGTATGAACGGCATCTGTTTCCACTCTCTGTCAAAGAATGTTACATTGAGCGATTCCTGTCTGTTTGAACAAACAAATGAACACTTCACCTTGCCGTTGAAGCACATCATCTTGTAGTCCTTCAAGTCTTTTTCATCTCCGATGTATTCTTCAATGATTATGCGTGGCTCCACATCCTTGTATGGCCATTCAAGTCCCCAATAGTATAGGTTGCCGGACAGTTTTCTGTTGGTTATTCTTCGGGCCTTTTCTATATCGAGCTTGCTTTTGTCTGTACATACAATCACACCGCCGGAGTGGTGGGTGGTCTTTAGAACGAATTTGTCGGGGAGCGATGCAAAGTCAATCTCATCGAATGTCTTGTATATCCCAATAGTGGGAATCACGCAATCCTCGGCAATCTCCCTCAAATACTCTTTTGCTTCGTACTTGTCAACAAGTTTGTTGTATCTTGGATTCCTGTCATTCAGTTTGAGCCATTGCAGTTTCTCGTTGAACGAACGTGGGTGCTTGAGGTTTAATCTGTATCCTTGCGACAGATAGAACAGACATTTTAGATATAATGGCTCGGGCATTATCTTCACGCATCGTCTAATGGTTCTCATCAAGAATGGGCGTGGGTCCTTTAAACCTCTCTTTATTTTTTCAATCATTGTATATACGTTTTTAAAGTTAGCAATTGTCTTATTTACTACTGATTATAATGTATTATGCTTCGTTCTTACTTTTTTATTTTTTTCAGAAACTGTTTAATGTATTTTCTCTCGGTTGCAAAGCAATGTATTATAGCAATATATGTAACGATGCATAGCAATATTGATGTTATTTCCCACCATAATGCGTCATATAAATGTATAGATGCGTATGCAACTCCTCCCATTATTGTTGCGGCCAGACAGGCCGGAAAGATGTTTGTGAGCATTTTCCAAACAGGAAATTTAATTACGAAATACATAATCAACAGATTCACTGCAACCGCCTGTAGTCTGACGGAAGCCCTGGCAATGTATAATGTCTCATATCCATATTGTACTGCGAAATATACTGTAGGCCAAAGGAATGCAATGTGTAGTACTTGGGCCATAAACGACAGTTTGGGACGACCCTTTGCACGATAGACCTCGCTGCAATAGTGTGATAATACAATGGTTATGGCACTTGTCAATCCCCAAAGACCAATAAACGGAGCTGTTTCGAGCCATTGCTCGCCAAGCAATAGAGTTGTGAGCAATTTGTTGTAACAGAATATGCCCACGCCTATTGGAAGCACAAAAATGGAAACAATCTTCTGGAACTTGAAAAACAGTGCTTTGAAAGCGCTTTCATCAGTTTGTAATCTTGACAAAGAAGAAAACAGAATGGGGGTGGTTGCAGCGGTTATCAGGCCTGTTATCTGGCCAACCATAATCATTGATGTCTTATATAGTCCCAAATAATATTCATTAAGGTATATTCCAATTATAAATACATCAATATAACTTGTGAACCATATTGATACCGCTTCTATCATTGACCACATTGTGAACGACAACATACTCTTGAGCTTCTGCATATTGAAGTATAGGCGTGGCTTCCAATTTGAAAATGCGGTAAGAAGAACTGCATTTACCAGATTTGCTGTTATTGTGCCAATGACAAGTGCCCAATAACTTTTAAGAATATATGCCAATGGAACTGTTACAAAAATTGGGACGCAGATGCCGGCTATTCGTACTTTGAACAGGCTCTTGAAATCGAAACTACGTTTGTAGAGAGCCATTTGTATGCTTGAGAATGCAGCCAAAGGGATAGACACGCACGCAATTGTCAGCACGTGACCAAGTCCGGGGTTGCCAACCATTGCAGCGAGCGGTTCACTGAAGATGCCTATAACTGCCCAAATGAGCATCGACAGTGTGAAATTGCTCCAGAATGCGACGTTTGTGGATTCTTCCTTGTCAATTTCATCACGGAATTCGTGCTGTATCAGATATTTTTGGAAACCTGCATCAGTGAATATCTCGGCAAATGATATAATCATTGTCAAGGTTGCAACGACGCCAAAAGCATCCGGGGTCAGCAATCTTGCAAGAATTATGCTTGTAATAGGCGTAATCAACTTCGCAATCAGCTCCGTTATCGATGACCATTTTGTTGCCTTTACAATTTTATTGTCAAGTTTATTCATATTGCTTGTCGTGATATTCGTATATCTTATTGTTTTGTTTGCATTATTGAATTGATAAACTCCTTTGATTTGTCTCTGAAGTCTGCTATGTTCTTGGAAACTGTGGTATAATCCATTTCAAACGGTTTGTCGACCGATGCGTTGTAGACAATGTCACGGTCGGCTCCGGCGCGGTCCAGCAAGTCGGTCATTCTTGTGTCAAAACGTCCACGTTCCTTTATTATTGAAAAGAATGGGACTTCAAGGTTAAGTGAAAAGGCTGTTCCGTGGAATGAACTTGTAACAACAAAGGCGGCATCCCTTACAAGCTTCAGGAATTCCAGTGGACCGGCATCACGCACGTTGGTGGAGTTCTTGAATTTGCTCTCGGATAACGATGGGTCCAACACAACAATCGGCAATTGAAGTTCCTCTTGTATCTTATTAATAATATCTGTTACTGCAGGGTAGGGGTCATAGGCATATCTAAGCAGATAAACAAGTATGTATTTACCTTTGGGAAACTGGAACTTGTTATCGGCTTTATCGGCCATTGCACTCCACTCTTCCTTTGTGAGCAACAGGGTGGGGTCGCATACAAAGTCTGCTTCTTTGCCTGTCAAATTCTTTACAATTTCTAATCCCGACTTCTCACGAACTGAAATTTGGTTGTAGCGCATCAGATTCTTGCGGAAAGTCTCGGACAGAGTGTCGGGAATTGTCGCTGTTGAGAAACTTGAGCCATAGGAGTATTTTGGCATTTCTTTGCCGGCAAAGGGCAAAAAGAATGACAAGTCGTCCTTTATGTGTTTTGGATTCCACACCTGGTCCGATCCTGTTATCAGAACATCGTACTCGGGTTTGAATTCCATCAGTTCCTCGGGGCTGTTGAACTGCTCTTTTGAGCAGTTGAAATATGAGTCATAGAATGCTGCAAAGCGTTGTTTCTTCCTTTTCTTGGGGAAATATACCAGGGCATTTGCAACGCTGTTTATGATTGTTGCCTTTATGCTGCCTGCAGATTTCCTTTTTCCGTTTGGGAATATGTAGTCTATGAGTTCTGCATCATTGCCGGTTGATGATATATGATGTTGCAGGGCGTATGCTTGGAGTGCCGAGCCGTAGTTCAGCACCTTGTGCATTGTCATTATGCCTATTCTTTTGTTGCTCATATTATATTTTTCGTAAAGTATAACGTATCTTGCCAATTACTCTATTAGTGAAATGCAATGTTTTCCATACAAGGGAATCCAAACCGAATCCCGATTTGAGGAAACTCATTACAATGGGGTATGTGGGCGCTTTGTGAGTGTTACGCTTCATCTGCCCCTCGGCTACCACCTCAAACGGATGTTCTACCAAAGTCACATCTTTCAGTTGCTCCACAACCTCTTTGCCTTTATTGGTGAATGTTATAAGTGCGCTTACACCTTTGTTGTTATCCTTGTAGGTGCTACCCCACAAGTCGCCAATGCGTATGTCGGCCGATGAACGGTCATACTTGTATTTGCAATCTTTTGCACACGCTGGGTTACAACAATAATCGCCAAGGAACAGAGCATAGAATACGTCACCTCTTGTCAGCCACGACTTGAATTGTGTATCTCTCTCTTTGATTAATGCATCGTAGTTGTTACTCTCTTTTCCTTCTTGGGATTTTTCACCATCGAGTCCCATTGTCCAAGAGTCGTGCCAACCGGTGAACTTGTTACGCCACGATGCGTATGTTATTTTGCCGGTTTGCTTTTCGACCATCCTGGTGTATTTGTTCCAGGCCCACATTGATGGCACACAATGGCAGAAAAAGTCGAGCAGTACAAAGTTGTCCTCTACACGGAATTTCCTGATATAACGGCGGAACGAGTCTATCTGACAGGGTGTTCCTGTCACAAGATATTTCTCTTTTCGATTGATGGCTTTGAAACCATCGACGGTGTAGCTTTGTATATATTTGCTGCCGATGGATGCGATAGCCTCCTCGGGGGTTGTGGCAATGTAATGCTCGGCACGGCCGGCTTGGGCGTTGTAACGGCAACCGCACAGTTTGTAGTCTTTTTCAATCAGTTGCTTGGCAATTTCAAACCCTATGCCGCCCGATGAGCATTTGCGCTGTACGCGCTCGTCGTTGCTCCAGGCTGCCCAACTGTTTATGCTTGTCTCTTCTTTACCAAGAGCTGGCTCGCTGTGCGAGAAGGCGCAGACATCGGCACACAGGCCACAATTTGTGCATTTTTCGGGGTCGGTAATTCGTGGCTCATAGAAACCGTCCTTGTTAAGAGCGATTTCTATGATTTTCTTTGCACAGACGGTAGCGCACAATCCACAACCGTAGCAGTCCTTTATGTTTGATATGTTTTTCATCTGCATTAAATTAAAGCTCTACCAACTTTAGTGCTTCTGAATAATTGTGTCAATAGTAGTGAGAGTATAATGGTGCCTACTAAAGCAATCCAGGGGAGCGCAGTACTGCCAACTGCTTGTGGAAGTGCTGTGTAATAGTATAGATACTTCAGTATGAATTGATGGAATACATACACTCCGTATCCCATTGTGCCAATGGTCATAACCGTTTTGTTCAATGTGTGTTTCTGTGTGTACATTGAAGCTATGAAATATAGCATTGTTATGCCCGTTGTTGCCAGAATGGCCTTTAACATCACCTTTATAATCTTGTATACCATACCGGCATTTGCGTGGCTCTCGTTAAAGAGATTGACAAAAATTAAAAGTGCTATATATGATATGACTAATACAATGATGGTCTTTGCATTTGTTTTGGATGTCAAATGACTGTTGTGCTTCCAGAAAATACCTCCTAAATAAAAGAAGAAACAATAATACAGAGCCTTGTTTAATTGCAACGGAATATAAATGACCGAAATTGCCATACAGGCAATGAACACTGCGAGCAGTATTTTTTCACTTACTCCATACTTTTTCTCTAAATTATTTGTCAGATAAATTGCCAAACTGCACCAGAACAGGCAGGGTAGGTACCAAAGATGTGCAATTCCGCTGAAAACCAAAAATAAGGACTGTCCTCTAGAGAATAGCAGATAGTAGACAATACCAAAAATCCAGCAGGGTATTATAAGACGTTTGAACTTTGAGAATGCCAGTTGGAAAAGGCTTTTGAATTTCTGCTTCTTGACAATCTGCATAGTAAATACATACCCTGAGAGGAAAACGAATGCTTCAAGTCTGAACGAGCGTGAGATGTATGCCAACCATTTGTATGTCTCATTCGCTTCTATTCCTTGGGGCATTTCCCATGCGCCGCTGTAAGGAGCAAATGCGTGGTATGAAACAAGTAGCACCAGCAGAATTGGGCGCATAAATGATATTTCGTATAACCAACCTGATTTGTTTGTCATATATAGAACGTGTTTATGTGGCTTTTATGATGATCACTTGTAATACTCCGCATACCACTCGGCAAAAGCTCTGAGGCCGTCGCGCAGTGAGGTAGAAGGCTTGAAACCGAAATCCTGCTCAAGTGGGGTGGTGTCGGCGTATGTCACAGGAACATCTCCCGGTTGCATAGGCACGAGTTCCTTGTGTGCCTCAAAGTCATAGTCCTGTGGCAGCACGCCTGCACGCAGGAGTTCTTCCTGCAGTATGGTTACAAAGTCCAGGAGATTTTCGGGTTGGTTGTTGCCGATGTTGTAAACTTTGTATGGCGGTATTGGCAGGCCATCTTCGCCGTTGGCCTTCTCGGGCGCGTGCTGCATAACGCGGATGATGCCCTCGACGATGTCATCGACGTAGGTAAAGTCGCGTTTGCAGTTGCCATAGTTGAAGATTTGTATCTTGTCGCCCTTGACGAGCTTGTTGGTGAAACCAAAGTATGCCATGTCGGGGCGGCCGGCGGGGCCATAGACGGTGAAGAAACGCAAGCCTGTGCTTGGTATGTTATAGAGCTTGCTGTATGAGTGTGCCATAAGCTCATTGCTCTTTTTGGTTGCAGCATAAAGGCTCACGGGGTTGTCGACCTTGTCGTCGGTTGAATAAGGCACTTTCTTGTTGCTACCGTATACGCTTGACGATGAGGCATAGACAAGGTGTTCTACATTATTGTGGCGGCAAGCCTCCAGTATGTTGTAGAAACCAATGAGGTTGCTCTCGATGTATGCACCGGGGTTGGTTATGCTGTAGCGCACACCTGCCTGTGCGGCGAGGTTGACAACAACGTGGGGTTTGTGGTTGGTAAAGAGTTCATCCATCAGCGCCTTGTCGGCAATGTTGCCTTCAATGAATGTGAACTGCCCGAATTTGCAAAGGGCTGCCAAGCGCTCTTTCTTGATGTTTACATCATAGTAGTCGTTCATGTTGTCGATACCAATGATGTGTGCGCCTTCAACTTCGGCAAGCAGTCGTTTGCACAGGTTGCTGCCAATAAAACCGGCTGCACCGGTAACAAGGATGGTCTTTCCCTTAAGGTCTATGTTGTACTGTAGCATGATTTCTTGAAATCTTATGTGTGTTAGTGTTTTTAGGTGTTTTTATATATTACAAAACGGGTTGTAAATAACTATTAGTCAACTGTTATTACTCTATTGATGTCAACCGTATATCCGGTATCATCCTTGAAACGCGCTCTAATTATATTATAGGATCTAGCAGCACTTGGTCTTTGTTTGTTACATAAATGTGCTTTAATTGTTAACGAACTCAATAAGTTGGGGTGCGCCTTCTCAAAATGTCCTATGCTTGATTTTAATTGCTTAAGTCCATGACCAAGCCAACCTTGGTTGTCTCTGTCTTTCAATTCTATAAATATTAGTTTGTCGTCATATTTCATCATACCGTCGCAACGATTATCCATTGTACCGTCCGGACGCAAGGTTTCAACACAATAGTCGATTGGATAAAATGTTGTTGCTTTTTCACTGGTATTTCTTACATCGGCAACCCAGTTGTCTGTGTTTGTTTCATCAATGTAAGCAGGTGTCCGGTTTTGGTCATCACAGATACCAAAATTAGTGGCATTTGTCGTCTGTGCATGTGTTGCGTCAAAGAAATTTACTTGCATAGGTCTTCGAGCTCTAATAGTTTTGTAAAATTCTCATTGCTGTCGGCAAGACCATTGTTGAGGTAGTTCTCATCTGACGGCATGCCTTTATAATCGTCCAAACGCGAATACTCTCCGGTAACATCATTGAACTCGTACACACGGAGTTGGTTTGGATGTATATGTGATTCTAATGGTACAATTTTATCAAGTTCCTTGAGTTGTTCGTTTTTGGCATTTTGTTTTATTGAATGCGCCTTGACAAAAAGTGCAAGGTAGTTGATGATGTATGGACTGTGAGTGGTCATTATCAACTGATTCTTGTCACACGAGTTGTTCATTTGGAGCAAACTGGCGAGTGCTTCCCATTGACTGCTTGGAAAAAGATTTTGTTCGGGTTCTTCAACAATGTTTATAAAACTTGATTTGTTGAACTTTACAGAAATCGCGGAAATTGCGCTACGCCTCTGTTCTTCGGTGAAGTGTTTATTGTTTACAATATCTACAATGAGTTTCTTGAAACGGTCACGATCGTCTTCTGACATGGAAGGCTGCTCAATATTAGTCATAATGGATTGTGAGAGATTCAATGAAACAATGTAAAGGGGTATAAAGGATTGATAACCACTGGATGATTCGCTCACACGCAGTTTGTAGTCATCGCCCTTCAAATGCAGTATGTCATTCTGACGGTCATATTCGAGATATGCGTCGGCGATTGGGAGCGAATACTGCCCTTTTATATTTTTCTGTGCACTCTTGTATTCATCGCGAAACTCTCTCAAAGACGGTGATGACACTTTGAGTTCTTTGAATGTTTCTATGTATGTGAGAATGTTTCGCTCGGCAGGAACATACATGATTTGAGGCAGTTCTGATGTTTCGTTGATTTTTTCAATATGTAATGCATCATTCTCAAACACGAAGTGATGAGAAATACCAACATACTCAATTCGGGTGTCGGCTTTTATGTAATTGTGAATCCTGTGATAGGACAGGAATGATTTTTTGAATTTTGACTTACGTTCAAAATATTTAATAGTATAATCGCCTCTGTTTAATGCTTTTTCAATCCATTTAAATGTTGAGATGAGTTTTGCTACAGTGCTTTTTCCTGAACCTTGATTGCCTATTAGCAAAGTGACCTTACCCAATTCTATCCATTGGGTGTTGTTTTTTAATGGTCCAAAATTCTGTACTCTTATTTTTGACATATCTATTCAAATTATAAATAAACCAATTATGAATCAATGTTTATGTATATAACAAAATTCATAATTGTTTTTCAGTCTCTCTGGAAAATATCGCGGGTGTAGACTTTGTCCTTCACGTCATCGAGGGCGCTGTCGTAGCGGTTGGCGATGATAGCCTGTGACTGCGCCTTGAACTGGGCAAGGTCGTTGATGACGCGGCTGCCGAAGAATGTTGTGCCATCCTCAATAGTGGGCTCGTAGATGATAACCTCGGCGCCCTTGGCCTTGATGCGTTTCATTACGCCTTGGATTGATGACTGGCGGAAGTTGTCGCTGCCGGCCTTCATTGTAAGGCGGTAGACGCCAACTGTTACAGGTTTCTCTTTTGATGCATCGTAAGCGCTGTTTGCCTCATAGCCACCGGCAATCTCCAATACGCGGTCGGCAATGAAGTCCTTGCGGGTGCGGTTGCTCTCGACAATGGCGCTCATCATGTTTTGTGGCACCTCCTGGTAGTTGGCAAGGAGCTGCTTGGTGTCCTTTGGCAGGCAGTAGCCACCGTAACCGAACGATGGGTTGTTGTAGTGGTCGCCGATGCGTGGGTCAAGGCCTACGCCCTGAATGATGGCTGCAGAGTCGAGTCCTTTAATCTCGGCGTATGTGTCAAGCTCGTTGAAGTAGCTCACGCGCAGTGCAAGGTAGGTGTTGGCAAAGAGTTTCACAGCCTCGGCCTCTTTCAATCCCATGAACAGGGTGGGGATGTCCTCCTTGATGGCTCCCTGCTGCAGAAGTGATGCGAATGTGCGCGCTGCCTCGTCCAGGTGGTTGCCGGCAATGGCCTTGATGGCCTGGTTTTCCTCGTCGAACTTGTCAATCATCTTTGGATAGCCCACGATGATGCGGCTGGGATAGAGGTTGTCGTAGAGTGCTTTGCTCTCGCGCAGGAACTCGGGGGAGAATAGCAAGCGGAACTTGTGGGTTGTGCCCCAGCCCATCTCCTTGAATTTCTTGGCATACTTTACATAGAGGCTG